>ERZ791902.260-NODE-260-length-43688-cov-5.236839_pt1 | contig 43688 bp, 32 predicted proteins | sample MGYA00510149_ERZ791902 | MGnify/ENA primary metagenome ERZ791902 (study PRJEB30046, sample SAMN00792060) | human gut metagenome | study: EMG produced TPA metagenomics assembly of the A metagenome-wide association study of gut microbiota in type 2...
ACCCTTTACTGCTGTGTAGCCCGTGGTGATGTTGGTGTTCACGTTGTCGATGGCGGTCTTCAGGTTGCTGAGTTCTGTCTTGATTTCGCCAAGTGAAGTGTTGTTGCTACCAAGTTTGTTCTCCACTGCTGTGAGACGGAGGTCGAGCGTGGTGTTGATCTTGTCGTTGACAACCTCAATCTTTGCGAGCCCTGCACCAACGGTGGTGTTGATGGCGTCAATCTTGCTACCCAGAGTAAGAGTCTGGCTCTTCAATTCTGTTGTGAGGTCGAGGATGCTACTCTTGAGCTGTGCTACGATGAGTGAACCGTTGGTGTCGATGGTGAGGCGGAGCAGTTTGCTCTGTGCTTCGAACGTATCACTCAAATTACCAATAGCAGTCACGATCTTTTTGCCATGATTGTCAATCTTGGTATTCAGCTTGGTGAAACCATTAACAAGCGTAGTGTTGATCTGAGCAAGACCTGCCTGGGTGGTCTTCTCAAGAAGCTTGATGGCACCTGTATTCTCGTTAATTTCCACCTTGATGTCTGCCAAACCAGTCTGTACAGCTAAGGTGAGTGCATTGAGACGTTTAGCCAGACTATTTGATTGGTCGTTGATTGCTTGGATGATGGCATCAGCCTTAGCTACGATGGTAGCATTGAGGAGCTTGCCAGTGGTGTCAATCTGCAGGCGCAGGACCTCTCCATTCTTGTTCATAGCGGTCATAATCTTATCGCCATTTTCGTTCATTGTGGTCTTGATAGCTGTGAAGCCATTGAAGATTGTCGTGTTGATGGTGTTGAGACCAGCCTTCAGGCTCTCTCCCTGTGCTGTGATGGCACCAGTGTTGTTGTTGATCTCCACCTTGATGTCGGCAAATCCGCCCTTCACGGCAGCTGTCAAGGCTGCTATGCGCTCTGCCATGGTGTTGCCCTGGTTGTTGATCACGTCTACAAGAGCATTGCCAGAAGCCAAGATTTGTGCCGAGATAAGCTTACCTGTGGTGTCTATCTGGAGACGCAAGATTTCGCCATTCTGGTTCATGGCATATACGATGGCTTCGCCCTGTGCGGTTACCTGACCTGTGAGTGTGGTCAATTGTGCGGTTAAGGCTTCGAAACCATTAAATAAAGATGTGTTGATGTCTTTCAGACCATTCTTTGTATTCTCACTCAATACAGTGATGGCACCCGTGTTGGCGTCTACCGACAATTTGATGTCTGCCATGCCGTCTCTCAACAATGTGTTGAGGGCATCAAATCGCTCTTTCAGCGTCTTGTTTAAGTTGTTGACTGCATCCACCAATGCTGAGTAGTCATTGATAAATGTGTTTCCACCATAATCAACAGTGGGTTCTGTTACGTCCGTACATGCCGACAAGCTCAAGGCTGCAACGAGCAACATAGGATAAAACTTCTGTTTCATAATTAGATAGATTTTAAGCTTCACTTTTACTAATACATTTCAAAATATTTACTCTCATATTCATCTTTAATATATAATAAAGAGAAGCAGTTAATAATAATGTTTTAACTTATACATCGGCAAATTTAAGCAAAAACATCGAGACGGAAGTGAACGTCAGTTTTTTGTTGTGAATCTCCGTTATTATATGTGAACGTGCGATGGATTAAGCGTTTTTTAACTAAATCCACCGCACGTTCACTTGCTTTTCGCTCGTTTTCCGAGCTTATCTTATATGAAAAAGAGACTTATACACATAGGGAGACTTACCATTTTGACTTTTCTATTTGGGGAACGCCTTACGGATTCGTATTCGCATCCCCTATGCTCCTACATCCATAGCCATAAGGATGCACGCCGATTCATTCGATGCCTAGGCATCAATTCCATCAAATATAATCTTCTATCAAGGAATAGTCGAAATCACCCAGTCGCTTGCGAGCATTGGTCAAAGCCCAACGATTCTTGAAGCCACACAATTCAGCAGCCGCCTCTTGGCCATAGGTCCCAGCCGAAGACTCCATCAACTTCTCGTAGTGTCGAACTCGGAAGGCATTCACCAACTTGTAGAATCCCACCTGGGTGATGAAAGTACCTGCCAAGGTATGGTTCATCATACTGACATCCCGGATGACCTCTACTCTCTTCAAGCTCGGCTCCAAGTAACGACGGCTCACGATGGTAAGGACCTCTTTCTTCACAGACTCCCAGTTTTCCTGTTCCATCTGCAATCGCAAGTTCGCTTTCTCCTCCTCAAAAGCATCTTGCATCACATTATCTGCCCCCCCCCAATTCGACTTTCATCGGGAATTGGCGTCATCTCCTCCAAAGAGGCTGATTCTTGCAAGACGCGCTGAAGGTTCTCTTTCTCCATGATTGCCATACATTCCTTGTCCTCTTCTGTATGAATGATTTTGTTGGGATGCAAAATCTTGCAAAGGAACATCACGTTCCAAACCGTGACCAGCAGGTCGATAACGGCTTTCAGCGTCCGACTATCCGCCAGGAACACCACCCACATCACCAAAAGGAATATCATCGGCAAGTATATCACCTTACTGTCAAAGACAAAGGGGAAATCCGAATCATTGGAATAGTTCTGAGTATGATAATCATCCACCATCCTCACTAGCCATCTATTCTCCTGAACCAATCGGAAAGAAAACAGGATGCTCAATCCTCCCATGATACACTCCCAAACCAACTTGTTGACTACCAAGAATTCGTTCTTGCAGAATAGCACCATGAGGGACAATGTGCCCAATAACAAGAAAGGCAAAAAGAAATAAAGCACAGAGGATAAGTTGCGCCTCATCTTCCCCATCTGAAAATAACGATGAAACGCCATGGCGAAACAGACGGGATAAAATAGGATGCCGAAACTCCTCACATAAAACCATGCGTCGGCATCTGAAGGACAAAGCACATAAGGAAACTGCAAGACCAATGCTGCATAAAAGAAGGTCATCTGGCGGCGAGCCGGATAGAAAAAGTCGCCTTGCTCATCAAAAGGATGACACATGTGGCACCATCTGACGACGGCACAAAACACGCCAGACAACATAAAAGTAAAGCAAGCCAAGGAGTAAAAGAACTCCAGGCTTGCAAAATCTGTCGAAATTCTCATCAATATCTCTCTTTCATTCTAAGAATATGATTGTACTTACAATGGCACTCTCAAACTTTCAAGTAGCAGGAAGTGCCCCAAAGACACCTCTTACTCCCATCCCATCAAGTTTCTGAGGAAAGGAAGCAGTTCGTCTGCCATCTTCTGATGCTGTAACTTGCTAGGATGCCAACTAGCCCCGTAGCCCAAGTCGCCTGTTTGGGAAGTGAAGTCGAAGCGATAGATGTCCTTGTCGCCCTTATTCTTGCCCTTTCTCGCCTTGCGCACCTCTTCTGGGAGCGTGAATCCCTTCTTGTTGGCATCACTACAGATTCTGTCAAGCACCTCACGCTGCTCGCCACTCTCCTTCTCGCCCAGCATCGGACCCGTAATCAAGACTATCTTGGCATTTGGATACTTGGAACGAACCGTCGTCAAAAACATACGATAGTTTTTCTCATAATGAGCGATGTCATAATTATTGGTAGAGAGGTCGTTGGTACCCAAGTTGATACACACCAGTTGAGGCTGATACTTATTGAAGTCCCACTTCTCATCGTGCTTATTAAATAAGGTGTATTCGTATTGCCAAGGCATATTCTCATCAGAGCCAGCCTTAGGTCCGTCATAATTACGATACACTCCGATACCACTACGAGAAATGGAAGTATGCTGTGCATTGAGACTATCGCTCACGATATTGGCATAAGTAAGCCAATGGTTCTCCGTCTCATCCTCAAAAGGATCGGTCATCTCAATACTCTCCACACCATAGCCGCAAGTGATGGAGTTGCCGATGAATTCTATCTTGCGCTCAGGTAAGTCGGGCGATTTCACAAGCGAACATCCCTTATCGAGCACGAAGCCACGGAACTCTGGGGTACGGAACAAGCCCTCTATCACATACATCAACTTGACCTGGTGCTCTCCCTTTGGCAAGGCAGCAGCCACTGTGACCACCGAATCACGCTCAGCATTGAAGCCTACCTTGAAAGGCTCACACCCATCAACCTGTGCCATGAAATAGCCGGTCATCGGACGGCATATCATCTTCAAGGAAGAACCTTGGAATCGAGCTAGGATAGAAGTACCAGGGAAGTTGAAGCTAGCCGCCTCATTTTTGGCGAAGCTCACACGTCCCACATATTGGATTAACGGATTAGTAGCCTTAACGACTTCACCTGTGAAAGGCAAGGTTGTAGAACTTTTTGCGGCAGCAGTGCCGATACCCATAAGTGCCATTATGACGATTAAAGATATTCTTTTCATAAATGTTATTGTTAGGTTTTTGGTGCAAAATTAGCATTATTTCCCGAAAAAAGCAAACAATCTGCACATTTTTTCCTCTTTTCTTCTTTTTATTCAAATAAATATCGTATCTTTGCACTCACAAATGCGCTTGTGGCGAAATTGGTAGACGCGCTAGACTTAGGATCTAGTGGTTTAGGCCGTGTAGGTTCGAGTCCTATCAGGCGCACCGAAGAAAAATCCTAACTGCTTGATAATAAGCGGTTAGGATTTTTTCTTTTCTATTTTTGGCAACATATTTCAATGCTAACCTATAGTGACCGCCAAAAGCAAGGTATCATTTTACATACTTTCACACTATTTCTTGCGATTACACACACCACTTTAGTTTATCCCCATTCATAGAGGTTTTCGCCCAAAACTGAAAAAATCACAAAAGAAATACATTTTCCTCCTGAATATATGCCCTATTTTCAAAGAAAAATGCTATCTTTGTAGCTGTTTTAAAATAAATGTGTCCTAAGACAATGCCTTACTTTTTTAAGTAGGCTCATTTAGGAACAATAAAGAAGGAAACAATGGAAAAATATATAGAGATATTCTACAAGCTTTGGGAACACTCAGAGAATGAGGTTGTCGAGTTTAAGAAAGCAGAGACCAACTTTGATATCGATGAGTTGGGCAAATACTTCTCCGCTCTTAGCAATGAAGCAAACTTACGTGACCATGAGTTTGCTTGGATTGTATTTGGCGTTTGGGACAAAAAACATCAGATTATCGGTACAACATTCAAAGATGGTGAAGTTGCACTCAACCGTTTGAAGCAAGATATGTCTCAACATACCACAGACAACCTTATCTTTAGAGATATTGTACCTTTAGATATCGAAGGCAAACGAGTTTTATTATTCCAGATACCAGCATCACCACGCAATATAGTAATGCACTGGAAAGGTGTGGCTTATGGTCGTGATGGCGAAAGTCTGAAACCACTGAACCAGGCAAAACAAGATACTATCCGCCAACAGCCACCAATACCAGATTGGACTGCTCAGCTCGTACCAAATGCCACGATCAATGATTTGGATGAACTAGCCGTAGCTACAGCTAAAGTCATGTTCAAAAAAGTTCGTTCGTCAAGTATTCCTGCCGAAGAAATAGATGCGTGGAGTACAGAAGAGTTCTTGGCTAATAGTATGATGATGCGAGAAGGGAAGATCACTCGTGCAGCCATTCTACTATTGGGCAAACCCCTTTCTATTCAAAAGATTCATCCTGCCGTAGCACAAATCACTTGGACATGGGAAGATGAAGAAGGCATCGTACAAGATTATGAGCATTTTACAATACCTTTCATCTTGACCGTAGATAAGGTGTTGAGCAAAATACGTAACAAGACTATGCGTGAGTTGCCAGGTGGAACCCTGTTCCCAGACACCATGAAACAGTATGATGAATACACCATACGAGAGGCATTACATAACGCCATCGCACATCAGGATTACACCTTACAGCAGCGAATTGTTTTTGTAGAAGGTCCTAGTACCTTATATTATGGCAATGGTGGCAGTTTCATACCAGGAACAATAGAAAATGCCCTGGAGCATAAAGGACCTCAATTTCATTATCGTAACGATTGTTTATGTCGTGGCATGGTTAACTTTAACATGATTGATACAGTGGGACGTGGTATCAAAAAGATTTATACAGAACAACGTAATCGTTTCTTCCCTATGCCAGATTATGAAATAGACAATGAGCATCGTACTGTTGGGGTAACCATCTATGGCAAAATGATCGATGAGAAATATACCAATCTCTTAAAAGCAAATAACTCTTTGTCACTGAAAGAGTGCCTTTGGGTAGACGCAGTACAGAAGCATCATCCTATTACCAAGGAAACTGCTAAACATCTTCATGAAAAGGGTTTGATAGAAGGCCGTGCACCACACTATACTATATCGCTAAAAGTTGCCAAAATGACTAAGCAGATAGGACACTATACAAAAGAAAATGGTCTTGCAGAAAATAGTATCCAAAAGTTATTGTTGCAATTGGCTCATAATGCAGGAAGTATGGGATTCAAACGTCAAGATGTTTATGAGGGACTACAACATGTTTTTCCATCAAGTTTAACTCAGGACGAGAAACTGAGAAAAATAGGAAATCTTCTTCGAAAAATAGCGAAAGAAGGATTTATTACAAAAACTATTAGTGGAAAACAATGGATTATTACAGAAAAAGGTGAACAAGAATTGAATTATTAATTTGTTACATAATTGCGATTGTCAAGTCATAATATGGGCATATTCAGTCGTTTTAAGTCGTTTTAAGTCGTTTTAAGTCGTTATTTGGCTATTTGCGGTCGTTTTGCAGTCGTTTGCGGTTATATACAAATTTCTTATGCAATTAAACAGACACACAAATCTGAAGAGAAGAGAGAACCGCAAAAACAGCACTAGCAAATACCAAACAAAAGCAGTGCTATAGGAGTACCGGTTCATGCGCTATGATGGTATAGATTGCCAATACTATCAGATTAATAATAGGATATCCAAACAAGGGAAAAATGTGAACAATTTACGTTACTCACCTTCTTCCCTTTACTTTTTTGCACGCTGTACACTATCCATATTTCATCACAATCTTGATAGAATCCCTACCCACTTTGGCACGAACCAAAGACTCGGAAACGGCATAAGAAGCAGCACCGTTCGAAACAACAGTAGAGCCGAGACACCATTACTCTTCGGCAACTTCTATTACATTCCCTTCAAGCTGCCCGTTGGTATGTAAATAAAACATCGCTGCCTTAACAACAAAATAGAATCCCAAAATAGGAATTGAACTAACAAAAGATACAATAGAATACATAAGCATGGATAAGAAAAGAGATACTTATTCTATAGTATCTACATTAACTTCAACCAAATACCTAATCGGTTTAATGTTCACTTTACATGGTTCGCCAACAAAAGGATTTCCCATATCCCATATACGAGGATTTTGCGCAACGTCAAATACCATAACTATGGAATAAGCACTACCATATTTTCTAGCATGGTCTAATTCGTTTTGTGTGAGAACAAACGACAAACTGTTGCTTGAAGCCTTGGTTGTCTTTACCTCTATATAGTGTTCCTTTCCATTTTGATCGAAGGAGAGTATATCAAAACCATAATCATCGCTTTCCAACGAGACTCTTCTTATTTGAGAGACAAGATCTTCTGACAGTCCCCATCTTCTGGCTTTATCGATTTCTTTAGCAAGGACTAATTTCTCGCCAAAGTCTCCTGTTTCCTGGTTTCTCTTCTGTTGGTCACTATAATCAATACCATCTTTAGAGCGGATTCTATCTTTTCTCTCCTTAGCATCAATAGGATCTTCTGGCTTGGAATCCATGTCAAGATGCACTTCTTTTGCAGGAACATCACTCTGTAAAAATCCATCAGCTTGCACACTTTCGTTATGCTTAGAATCATCTACATTCTGCTTAAAATCTTCTATATCGACCTCATCTATTGCCGGACTGCTGCACAATTCTTCATTTTGTTGCTTATTTGAAAGCTCTGCTGGAGTAGTTCCGAAACTATTACTAGATGAAGTCTCATTTTTATCTCCCGTATTTAAAACGGAAATTTCTTTGTAGTTTTCTACTTCATCTTGTTTTAAACTAAATGCATACATTTTATCTTGAGCTAATGCTACAAGATGTTTAAATCTATTCTTCTCTTTCTTTGCATTAAAATCAGGATTTTTTCTACGAAGATAATTAATTTTTCCTTCATAAGCAAGACTTCCTTCCATTTTCAAGGATGCATTTATAATTCTATCATGAAAATGCTCTATTAAAAAATCAATAGCCTTATCATTATCATACCAGATATCTTTTTTGAATCTGATATTAACATAAACATCAGATAGTTCTATATACTGAGGCTTGCTCAAGTTTTTATACCAATATGCATGGTCGTCTCTATAATATTGTATAGCTAATAGATCAACGTTTTACACATATCCTTTTGATCTTCAGGTAGTGTATAGGCATAATCTATGATACTGTCAATGTTGTATTTGAGAAAAAATTCTTCAAAGAACTGCTCATAAAACGGGAGGTCTGACTTTGCCTTTACACAGGCTATAACTCTTTTATCAAATGACTCCGAGAACACACCATCAGGCAATTTTCTGTTGTTAAAACCATCTAACAGATAGTCATAATTACTATGAATTTTCAACTTATGAGCTTCAGCTCTTTTCTTATTAAAAAGCTTTCTGTTCAATATTTTCAGAGCTTTCCATTTATCTTGCGATATAAATTCTTGAGCATAAAGATGCTTAGCTATCTCTTCTGAACTATATCCTTTCAGAAAAGATAGTTTCTTGTATCTCTTATACAACAATATATCTTCGTATGTAACATCTTTATATATAGCACTAAAAGATCCTTCTTTATCCATATTGTTTCTTTTAAAATGTAGCTAAACTAATATCAAGCAAGCCATAATCGCATTTAGATTAACAACATCTATAAAGCAGATTGATTTGCGCTAAAAAGCAACCTGCCCATTTGTATATTACATGCTATTTGCTAATTTTGTTGTCTCATCATTGATACTACTAATGGTTAGTAAATACAAAGATAAACAAAAAAATGCAATGAAGCTCGACATAACACATCTTTAACTTTACTTTAACTTACTGACGAAGTAACTACTCTGAGGCAACGCACCTTCTATCTATTATTTTTTCTTAAATTTCCTTTATTTTTTGTTTTTTATTAAAATATTTGCATACCTTTGCTCTTAAAAAAATGATTATTTATAAATTAAATTTATAATGTATGAAAATTAGAATAATTATAGCTTTGTTAATGGGGATACTTCCATCTATAACAATGGCTCAACCCAAGCAAGTTCAAACTCGTAAAAGAACAACGAGTATTTATAGAACTGCACAAAAAGCGTCTACAGCTACCATCTCTGGGCTTGTTACGTTTACAGTCAATTCCACTTATGGTAACAGACCTGATTTAGGAAGTGTCGTATATCTGATTCCGGCCGACAAAGTACCTGTTGACTTTACGTCAAATGTCAACAAATTAACTGATCAGGCAAAAATGTTCAGATATTGCAGAAACGCAGATAAAAAATTTAGTAATTTAGGATATGACTCTGGTGCAAAATCCATATTAGGTAATTCATACGTCGAACCTAAGGAATTTTGGGAATTAAGCTTCAAAGTTCAAGATCAATACAACAATATCAAAAAAGAAGCTATTTCTGAAGTACTTGTTGAGGTAGATGGAAAATATAAAATTACAGCAAAGCCAGGCAACTATTACATTCTTTTCGTATCTGCCAACAAAAAATATGATTATCAATGTGTTGCCTTCGAGAAAGGTCTTTTTTATGCAGAGAAATGTGATATTTCCAAGGAGAAGAAGAGTATTGTTAAAAGTTACAATTTCGACTTTAAAGAGGATCTTTAACTAAGATCAAATAGCATATATATCTATAGGAGTCTCTGTGTATTGGACTTAACCATTTCTAAAAAAGCTGGGACAGAAGCGGTAATACTTACCCCCTCAAATCAACTTTTAAAACAATTATAAAGTGAAAAGTTTTTAGAAAATTCCAATACACAGAGTTCACATTTAAAGTTATTGGATATTTATACATTTTTATCAGCGAAGAACTCAACAACAAGTTACACACAGGAGATATACTAGAAATCTTTGTAACAAAAATAGGAATCAACTTTTGCGAAGTATATTCTGAAAAAGAAAAAGTTTATGCTTACATACGTTGCAAAGAGCTAGCTTATATATACAAAGAAAGGCATCACTTCTTCGTTAAGATTACCGGCTATAATTCAAACAAAGATATGTACATTGTAAAAGAATGCGAGCACAAATAACATTTTTTATACTTATACATACCCCAACTAGAAAGTCTGCACATTCCCATTCTAGAGAATATGCAGACTTTATTTATACCCATCCTTTACGATGCAAATACCAAACAAGCCAATAAATTAGTATCTCTGCTCCGAATCCACCTCCAAGGACTATCCATAACACACCGGAATGGATTTCTGTAATGTTCACAATGATCACCAGTACCAAAATCGAAAATGTAAAAAGCAAAGTCAACATACATGCCGCAGCAACATCAAGAGGAATCGAGATTCTACCTGATTGCGTATTCCGGTTGATACCCGTTCACTAATTCCGGTGATATCCGTTCACTCTATTAGTAATCTTCAGTATCGTCGGCAAAGTTAATACTTTTTTCTTAAACTCTCGCCTTTTAAGTCAAATTTTATAGCTTTGTGCACCAATCTGTCCAAACAAGCCTCTGCGATGAGTTCACTTTGGAACGCATTGTACCAATCAGCGACAGGAAGTTGGCTGGCTAAGATGAGCGTCTTTTTGTTGTATCTGTCATCGATTCAAAGTCGTGCTGGATTTGACCATCCAGCTTAACCATCCCAAAGTCATCAACAATCAGCACATCTTGGTTGTTGAGCTTTCGGAAGAAGTTAGTCTCTCTTCCCTCCAGGTGCACAAGCTTGAGATTCTCTATAAGCATATTCATTGTGAAGTACATGACCTTGACTCCATTTCTACATGCTCTGTCTCCTAGGGCACATGCAAAATAAGACTTTCCCGTACCAGCAGGTCCCGTGATGATGACAGTCATACCATTGTCAATGTACCCATCTGCGGCCAGTTCAGCTGCTGACGCTGCAGATATGCCTCTGGTTGGTTGGTGCGCTGAGGATCGAAGATGAGCTTGACGTATTCATGGCAATCTGCTGATATCCACTTGGTCTTCTCTATGTAGTAGGCAGCCGAGCGCTCCATGATGATTCGGCAGTTGGATGCCATATGCTCCTTGATCGTAGTGAAGCCATACCCATATTCGCGTAGGTGCGAAGCCACTTGCCTGTTGTCCACATAAATGTTGACCCAAGAGCGGGTATACACCACACGAGCCTGTTTGCCGACATGGATGTAAGGCACTGAGTAAAAGTGAGTGGTCTTGTTGGACCGAAGCTCTATGTGGCAATTGGCCTGTACCTTCAAGTCTGCATAGTAGCGCATCTCGTAAGGCTCCGCAGGAAGAGGTTTCAGATTATCCTTCTCCATTGCATGGAAGCGCTCCTCACGGCTGTATGGGCGTTTCTGCATTCGTGTCTGATTATGCTTCTCCATCAGTTCCCAGACAGCCTGGTTGAGTTCCAGAAGCGAGTAGAACGTACGGTTTCTCAGCTTGGCGTGTATTCTGCTGTAGCTGATTCTTACCGCATCCTCTACGAGGGCTTTCTGGGTCGGAGACACAGGGTCACATGGAAGCACCACAAAATGGTAGTAATTGCCCATGTCCTCCAGTGTCTTGTTAAGCTTGGGCTCATGCCTGTCATTGCTTATTACGGCAGACTTCAGGTTGTCTGGCGTAAGTATGGGAGGAACGCCTCCCAGATGTTCCAGGCACATTCTGATGGCATACAGGAAATCTTCTGTTTTTTGAGATGGGACACATACCACAGAAGTATAGTCGCTGTAAGGCATGGTGGCAACGAAGACCTCTACCTTTACCATCTCGCCAGTCTCAACATTGACATACCCCAGTTTGTCGCCCGCAAAGTCCACCATGAGCTTTTCGCCTGGTTTGTAGGTGTTTGACAAGACTGCCACTACATCTTTCTTGGCCACAAGATTTTGCTTGAGATGGTGATAGAACTGGGACTGTCCATAGCCATTGGGGAACTTCTGTTTGTACTCATCATATAGAACTTGTCTTGTAACATGGTTCTTGGGATCGGACAGCTGTTCCTTGATGTAGGGCAGCATCGACAGAAAGTCCTGTATGCGCACATCCGTATAAGCTGGGGAACCTGCATGGAACATACGCTCCAGCTCCAGGTCGTCAACTTGGAGTAGCTCGTCTATCTTCCACTTGTTGGATTCGACTTTACTCATGTAGGAGTTGACCGTCTCCTTGTTGATAGGCAACTTCTTGGCGATGCCACGATTAGACTCTCCCAACTGTTTCAGTTGGAGTACTTGCTTGACTAAACTCATATCTTTAACTGTTCCTGCCATATTTGCACTGTTTTGTTTTGATTTTCCAGTGCAAAGATAGTGGAAGATTGAACGGATATGTTCCGGAAAAATGACGAGACGGCAGCAGAAAAAGCACAAGAAAGCAATTTCTGTGAACGGACATGCTCCGGAAAAAAGAACAAATTTCCGCTATTTGCAGAAAAGTGAACGGATATGGTCCGAAAAAAGTCGCACGCTTGGATAATCTTTTCGTGCTGAACGGATATAGTCCGGAACATGTGCCAAATACGTAAAGTTATTTCCATTTTTTGTTCCTTTTAAGGGGAATAAACGGATATCAAATGGGCTATTTTACCCTATTCTGCGACAGAATTCGCCATCGGAAATTGAACGGGTATGCTCCGGAATATGTACCTAAAATCAGCATTTGGGCTGACCAATACAAATAACTCCTTCAAATCTTTGTCTGAAAGGTGTCCGACAGTAGAACCTTTTGCTCTCAACTCTTTAGCTTTAATATATGGTGCAATATCATATTTTGCTTGCATAATAGAAACTGTTGACTTAGGTTTTGTCCTTAACCTTACACTCCGTTGATTCAGATAAGAAATGTTGTCATTCCAATAATTCATGTGAAAGTTGCCGTCCATTCCTATCACTAAATCTTGCTTCTGTAATTTATACTTTTCGTCAACTTCCTCTTCAGAATATGCAGAAACACTATTCTCCAATATATCACGAATACGTACAATAGGAATATTTGTTGGCTCTTCTGTGAATAATTCCGTAGAGAAAGGAAAGCCGTATTGAACGGACAATTCGTCAAATACATTGGCAACATTCCATTTCTCTGGTATTTCTCTTTTCAATTTTTTATTCCACACCATCTCCCCACCACTTGACTTATACGGTTTGCCATCTTCATTCGGGAAGTCAAACTGCACAAACCAGTAGTCGTATAGTTGCTTTGCCATCGCCTCTAAATTATCATTTATCATCTACCCCAAAATCGCATTCGGCAAGTTACAAACAAGTTTAGAATCAAATATAAAATTTCTAAGAATCAACAAGTATATTTAAATACGGCATCCTCTTGAAGCAAGAATCACACGTGTTTCGCTACTATTTACAGCAAAAACATATATGTTTTCAAGCAAGATTGTATTGTCACTCATACATTATTTTTTGTGCCATTTGAAATGGCACAATTAAACCATCGAGAATGCATTGGAGCACAAGGGACCACAGCTCCATTATCGCAATTACTAAGGAGAAAGATCTTCAAGAAAATAGCATTCAAAAGTTATTACTCCAACTAGCTCATAACGCTGGAGATATGAGCTTTTGGCGTAAAGATGTATATGAAGGACTATAACAAGTGTTCCCTTCTAGTAACACCCACGATGAGAAATTGAGAAAAATAGGTCGTATTCTCGTACGTATGACCCAAGACGGTCTTATTGTAAAAACTACTCAAAGATATACGAAAGCAATTGTACGATATGATAGGAACAGATGTTGAGAAAGAAGGAACTCGATTTGACACTAACATCAAGGACGCACCTAGACTGTCATAGGCGAACAGCCTGACTGCTCTAGGCAAACAGCGTGACTGCCCGAGGCGGACAGTCAGTACAAGCTCCTTAGGAGTTGCTTTGTGGGAAGACAGATTCCATTTTCTACCTCACACCTCACTGAGACATACACATCTAGCTGATTAACAGACATTTATATACTGTGTGGTATGAACACAGACACCTCACTCACACCTCACTCCATCTCACTCATATTTGGCGAGTATAGACTTCTCTATTTTTGGTGGCTAATAAAATATGTTTTTTTAATAAGTGTGGTGTCGTGTGGTGTGTGTGAGGTGTCTATGCCCACACCACACGCATACAACGACCTAATACACAATCCATTACACGAAAACCGTGAGATGTGAGGTCAAAAAGCGAGATGGAGTACTTCAACCATACAAGTAGGACTTCTTTGAAATTTAAAGGCATTTCTCCAAACTATCTTGCGCCTTACGCATATCCTCCTCAAACCTCGTGTGGTCGAGCAAGAAATCCTTGCGAGCATCGGCAAGAAGCTGATACAAAACAGGATTCATCCCCTCCACATACTGGCTGATGGCATACTCGATGTCATCACGCTGCGTAGGATTGTTGGAAAACTCATACACACGTAACTTCTGGTGAATGAAGCAATACGCCGACTCGATACAGTCTTGGCTAATGCCACTTTTCTCTATGCTATTCTTATCCATCATTTCTATTCCTATTATTATACCTAGTAGAAAACACGATTTAATCTACTTCTATCTTGGAACTGCAAAGATAAAAAGAAAAACCTAAAAAGCGATGCAAGTACATTGCTTTTTAGGTTTTATTCTATTTTCCATAAAGGAAACTCTATTCTGACAGCATCGTCACTTCGATGCGCTGCTTCTGCTGCAACAGCAACTTCGCCATCTTCTGAACATCCTCACCACTGATGGCATCCACCATCTTGCAGTAATCCTTGTCGAAGTCAGCCTCATCATCCAACTCATGCCAGATGACATAACTCCAATAGTCATTGGTAATCGCCATCTGACCGTATTGCTTCTTCAGGTACTTCTTCACCTTATCCATGCTACTAGCCACAGGACCGTTATCGGCGATGTTCTGCAACTGCTTGTAGATAATCGGATTCAGCTCGTCATATCGCTTTGGGTCTGCCTTATAAGAGATGCGAACCAAGGCATTTGGATTCTCTTCCTTCTCCAATGAGAAGCTGACACTCACGCCGTATGTTCCGCCCTTCTCCTCACGCACAGAGTCGGTATAGGCTATCTGCAAGACACGAGTCAACATATCCAAGGTCAAGTCATTCTTTGGCGAGAAAGGCACATTGCCTGTCACGAAAACACTCACGTTGGCAAGCGGAGTCTCCTGTTTGCGAACGAACTTCACCACCTCGTTCTTCTTCACGATTTGAGCCACATTCGCCTTGTTGGTCTTCTCAGCCTTGTGGGTAGCCGGAAGAGTGGCGAGATACTGGCAGAGCAATGGACGGAGTTGCGACATATCAATTTTGCCGATGAAGACCGTCTTGAAGTTGCTGGCATCGCTGAAACGCTCACGATAGATTTCGAGGATTCGGTTATAGTCAGCCTTCTCGGCTATCTCCTTGGTGACAGGAGCCATACGCACATTGTGGTCGTAAAGCACAGCCGACAACGAGTCATTATAGACCACCTTCGAACTAGCGTTGCGATTCTTGAGCAAGGAAAGCGTACGATTCATCATACCCTCGAAAGCCACACTGTCCTTGCGTGGAGAGGTGAAATAGAGGTGAGTCAACTGAAGCATCGTCTCCAAGTCCTTGACAGAAGAGGTTCCCGTGATGCGTTGTCCCTCGCTATTGATAGCAGGAGCCACCTTCAATGATTTTCCTGCCAAAGCCTTGCGAAGACGAGTGGCTGAGAAATCGCCCACACCAGCCTCAGCAACAGCACTCGTCAAGAAGGAGAAGTTAGGGATGTCCTTGTCGCCATAGACGGAAGTTCCACCCTCGCCCCTCATGCTCATCGTCACTTGGTCTGCCTGGAAATCTGTAGGCTTCACATACACCTTCATGCCATTGCTCAAGGTAATCTCGGTCATGCCAAACTTGCCGTATGGTTTCTCCGAAACGATTTTGCCAGGAGCAGGCAAGGTAGCCATCAAGGTTTGAGGCACTTCCTCTTCCTGATAAGCATCATATTGCTTCTGCTGGGCAGCCAATACGGTGCTCTCGATTTCCGACTCCGACGGAATGACAAAGCCTTCCTTGTCAGGACCATACATGATGAACACCTGGTTCTTGTCGGTGATGATTTCGCCCACCTGTTTGTTCACCTCATCGAGATTGACCTCGCCATCAAACTGCTTGATCAACTGCAAGTTGTAAGTAGGAGTCAGGATGGGTTCGCCCTCCAAAAAGTTGTTCACACACTGGCTCACATAGTGGGAGTTTTTGTAGTCCTTCTCCATCTTCAACTGTCTTTCAGCAGCATTGAGATAGAGTTTCTTGGCACGCTCCAACTCACTTGCCGTAAAACCATGCTGGCGAGCACGTTCCACCTCTCCCACTGCCACAGAGATACCTCCCAACACATTGTCTTGCTTGCAACTGATGCTCAAGCTGAAGGCATCCTTGGTACGAGACACGAAGAACTCGCCATTCTTTACCGTCGAACTCATGAAAGGAGGATTCGCCACCTGCTTCTTCTCCGATAGACGGCCATTGAGCATATAGGTAATCAAGCCACTGATGTAGTCCTCACGCTGATATTTCACTGAGTTTTTCTCGCTATCAGGAGTCGTCTCGCTCTTCATGTAGAGATGGCCGAGGATGATAGGTTGCTCCTTGTCTTTCTCGATGGCAACAATCATCTTGTCGTTGTCCGTCACAGGATAGTAGATGCGCTCGGCAGGATTCTTGTGCGCCTTGATCTTGCCAAAGAGCTTTTGGATTTTCTGCTCCATTTGTTCCACATTGAAGTCACCCACCACGACGATAGCCTGAAGGTCTGGGCGATACCACTTCTGGTAATAATCACGCAAGTCCTTGTAAGGGAAGTGATCGACGATGTCCATATTTCCGATAGGCAGACAGTCCTCATACTTGGTTCCCTTGTATATCTTTGGCATCACGTTCTCCATCATGCGCTGCATCGCCATACCCGTGCGTCGGTTGCGCCACTCCTCATGGATAACACCACGCTCCTTGTCTATCTCCTTGGCTTCCAAGTTGATAAACTGGCTCCAGTCGTTGAGCACCAAGAGACAGGAGTCGATGATGCCTTCACGTTTGATAGGAGCGGAACCGATGTGATACACCGTTTGGTCAACGGAAGTATAGGCATTGAGGTTGGCACCAAACTTCACGCCGATGGTCTCGCACCAAGGCACGATGCCGAGTTTCTTGCCCTTGCCAGGGAAGTGCTTGGTACCATTGAAAGCCATGTGTTCCAAGAAGTGAGCCAAGCCACGCTGGCGAGGTTCTTCCAAGATGGAGCCTACACGCTGTGCGATATAGAAGTCAGCGAGTCCCGCCTCCTTGTCGTTATGACGGATATAATAAGTGAGTCCGTTCTTCAACTTACCCTGTCGGATAGACGCATCCTGCACCACGTTCTGGGCAGAGAGCGATACAGGGAGCACCGAGAGAAGGAACAGACCGAGGAATTGTTTCTTCATATAGAGGATTTTATAAAGGCAGAAAAGGTTATTTCCCTGCCTTTGTTATTAACCTTTTACTTGACAACTACTTTCTTATGATTGATAATATAAATGCCCTTGGCAAGACCTTGGGTAGCCTCAGCAGCAGAAACGCCACTCTTCACCTTCATACCATTCAATGTATAAACATCTACAGGAGCATCATCATTCGTATCAACAGTAACCTTGTCAACACCAGTCATTACATCTCCCATCTTATAGCTGTAATAAACAGTACTCCAACACTTAAGGTTCTCAAACTTGAAGTCCGTGCCATAGAAGGTAGCAGTATTTGAGAAATTTCTTGCCACACCGCAACGATTTGCTAACACAAAGTTTTCTCCATCTACAATAGGAGTAGTACAAACGCCAATCGTTCCACAAGAACTGATTTGCGTAGCAGTACTAAGCGTAAAGTTATCCTTACTGATTGGAGCAAGAATAGCACCACCATTGAAATCATAGCCAAAAGCATAGAAGTTCTTCTGTCCTTCATATACACCAAAGAAACCACCAATACCACCATCCAATCGAATTGCAGCATTGTCAACATGTCCAGTCTCAGGATCTACCTGAAGAACATATCCCTTTAACATTGTAGAGCTAGGGTTGTCCAACAGTATCTGTCCATTCTGTTTCCAACTGCCATTCAGAAGACCAGTATAGTAGAGCTTGCCATTCAACATCTGAACGCTCTTGTTTTGAATAACAAATCTATTATTTGTATTAGCTACAGACTCTAAAGACTTTACATAGTTTACAGACAAGTCTGAAGCATTCACAGAAGCCAGAATTTCTGTTTGGCGGTCATTACTAGCATCAACCTTTAAACCACCGAGTTTCATTTCTGTTCCGTCACCTTGCACACGACCATTCAAATACAATTTTCCATTGTCATAGTACATTTTGTCAAAAAAAGCACACTTTGCAGTTCCTTCTGCAAGAAGATGATTTGCATACGCACCTTCATTGTCCAGTTTTACCAAAAACAAGTCACCTGTTACTGCCTGAGAGTCACCGTTCCAATCTTTCGTGTTTTTTGCTTCGATTTCTACCCATTTATTCTGCCTATTGATAAACGACAACTTTGTTCGGAAATTACCCCCCACATATATATTGTCATTTTCATCCACAGCCAAACCATAAATGTAGGCATTGTTCTTCGTTGCATATTTTGTATCTTCTCTCACTTCGCCTCTTATTATTTGAGACCAACTGACAACTCCTTTAGAGGTAATTTTCATAATTACATATCTATACTCACTTGGTTTTGTCAACTCATCATACACGAGGATTTGCCTTCCTTTTCTTCCAGGTTGGTAAACGCACAATAGATTATTCAATCCTTCCGCCTCTACCCAAGCACGAGCTTTAATAGCCATAATCACACCTCCATCAGAAGTTGGAACAATTTGAGTTGCAGCATGTTCTACATCACCTTTCGTAGTATACATATTCCATAAGACATTGCCTTCTTTATCTACTTTCTGCAACAATAGATTACCATTTTGACTGGTACCAACGTATGAACTACCTGTAACTAATGCGTTTTTCGAATTCATAAGTTTCTCACCATCAAACCATACATTCATGGCATCAGACTGTGACTCTTCGCTTGCAGTACCAAAAGTACTTGCTACATAATAATATCCATCTGAAGACTTTGTCATACCAATAATCATATCTCCAGCCAATGTATTACCATCAACAGAATGTGCCCACTGAAATTTCACAGGAACATCATCTGCATAAACAGACATAAATACTGACAATAACGCAAATAACAAATATGTAAATCTTTTCATTGTAAATTGAAATTAAAAGTTATTGATTGATTTTAAAGCTATAATATACTGTTCCCCAGTATTTCATATCAGAAAAGCTAAAGCTACTTCCATAAAATTTGGCTTTATTATCAGTAGCACGTGCTTTTCCGCCACGATTTGCCATAATCAAAGATTCACCATCCACAATAGGTGTAACCGCATTGCCCACGGTACCATATTCACAAACTGTAATTGGGTCACCTAACGAATAAGTATCTTTATTTATAGGAACAAGAATTGCTCCCTTAGAAAAATCATATCCATACGCATAAAGGCTGTTAGACGATGCATATATGCCAAAGAAAGCACTGATACCACCATTTAAGTGAATCGCTGATTTTTCCACTATACCCGTAAAAGGATCTATCTGTAAGATAAAGCCTTTTAGCATATTTGAAGAAGGATTGGCAATTACCGATTCGCCATTTTGCTTCCAACTTCCATTCAGTAAACCAGTAAAATAGAGTTTTCCATTCATAAATTGTGCACCCTTGTTCTGAACAACAAACCTATTAGAAGAGTTAGATACTGACTCCAAGTTATTTGCATAGTTTACAGAGAAATCACTAACATTAACAGAGACCAAAAACTCGGTTTGTCGATCTGGATTCAAATTCAATAAGACATTGCCGAGTTTCATTTCTGTACCATCACCTTGAACTCGCGCACTTAGATATAACTTACCTTCATCATATACTATTTTGTCGAAGAAAGCACATTTTGCTGTACCATCAGCAAGCAAGCTTTTCTTGTAAAAACCATTTGAATCAAGCTGCACCAAGAACAAATCGCCCACAACAGCCTGTGCATCTCCATTCCAACCACTTGTACTTTTTGCATCAAAAGTAACAGAAGTATCTGATACGTCTGTCAAGAAAGTCAAACTAGTACGGAAGTTTCCTGCTATGTAAATATTGCCAGTTTCGTCTATATCCAATCCATTAACATAAATATTATTTGTGGTGGGATATTTTTTGTCAGTTTTCACTGCACCCGACACAATACGATGCCAAACGATATTCCCTAGAGAATCTATCTTTACAATCAAGTATTTATACTCTCCTTTCTGGTTTGCGAAATCTGTCACACTATATCCGACGCCATCAGGATTAACGTATTCCAGCAAATTACGGAGTCCTGCCTCTTCTACCCATGCACGTACTTTCAATGCCATAACAACACCACCATCAGGAGTGGCAGCGATATGCGTTGCGCCATGATCCACATCACCTTTATCGGAATAAGCCGTCCAAAGGATTTTACCTTGCTTGTTCACTTTTTGGAGTACCAAATTACCATTTTGACTTGTACCAGTATAAGGGCTTCCTTCTATGTCATCAGATTCCACCCCATCAATCCAAACACCCATGGCATTGGTTTGACTACTTGACGAACCAAAACTAGTGGCAACATAATAATTGCCATCACTCGACTTTGCCATCCCTATGACATTGTCACCTGCCGTGGTGTTACCATCCACGGAGTGTGCCCATTGGAATGTCAATGGACTTTGCGCTTGTGCGCTTACCATCAGCAACATGAATGCTGCCAATAGAAGAGTAAACTTTTTCTTCATAAATTAATACTAATAGTTAATAAAACACTGTTATCATAAAGATAATTCATTTAAAATCTAATACCTGTCGAAACAAGCAAACAGTTTTGGTGCTCACCATGCAGATAGCCATCATATTGCCAGTTGAGCCGTATAAAAGGCATCACACGAGAATCTGCCAAAAAGCCAAGCTCCAAAGAAACATCAGTCATCCACCTATTACTCGACAGATAATCATACTTATATGCCACCGGAACAAACATACTTGCCGATTTATCCCCTTCTGACACATCCAGTTGGTTATCCATGCTCCAATGATAAGCAGCATTCAAATTACTAAGAAGCAACCAACGGCCGAACATTGCATTTACATGTAACCCCAAAGCAGAAGAAAAGGAAGAAGATTTCAACTTTCGGTAAGCCTCCATATATTTCTCGGCATAACTTGTGTAACCTCCATCCAGAGTAACACCATAATTATATGCTTTCTGAGAATGTTGGTATATCAGTTGCATAACCGTAGCAAAACGATCAAGATGATATTGTTTCATCTCAGCTATTTGTGGGTAGATATTATCTTGCGCTGTGCCAAAGACATTCTCTATTCCTCCGCGAGCTTCATACGATTCCTTGACCTTGATGCCAAAGGTATTCAGTTCGTCACCTCCGATATACCCCAAAGTCAAACTCTGATGATGAGATTTCATATTTGCCATAGGCAACTGATTGAGCGAGGAGATAATCTTTTCCAAATCAGAATACTCATACTCCAGCTGTGCGGACACACCTCTTCTGCTTTTTTGTGACAAGGTTATCATACCACCCACGCCATATCCTTTATAATAAGTGGACGTGTTTTCACCACGAAAACGATAATAGTCATTTCCCAAACCTGTAAGATGATAAATGACAGGCACACTCACCTCATTATAGAGTTTTACCTCATTGGTCTGCTTGTACTTACGTGCCGTAGCCCCTATACCCAGCCAATAGTCGTTGGATATATGATAAGAGAGTCCTAACTTTGCACGGAGATCTCCCGTGAGATTCTTGGGACGAGGGTCACGTGTACGATACTCCATCAAGGCAGTATATTGCCCTTCTGCTCCTATCATCCAGCGTTTTCCCAACGGATAAGAGAAACCTCCCATGAAATGATAACGCTCCTGTTGTGACTTTCCACCCACGGTATCAGCCATCAGATAAGGATAAAGCATCATATAATCGGATGTCTCATTGTAACGTACATTGCGCACAGATCCATTGCCGTAGTAAGCCTTACCCCAAAGGGTAGCCTTTCCTTTATGCAGATAAGCGTCAATGTTGGCAAAGGCACGACCATGACCGTCTCCTTGCTCCAAACTTTTGGGCGAGGTGGCATGCCTATAGTCATAGCCGACACTCAATGTGTTGAGAGAAGTCTTATAGCGAAAGCTCTGAAGTGCAGGGTTGTCATACACCTCTGCCCCAAAGCTTTTAATCGGCATAACATGCTCTAAACTTTGGAAGCCGAGACGTTGTTTATCCTGAACTTCTTGACCTACCGCTGTTATGGTGCAAGTCAAGAGCATCGCACTACAAAACGTATATGTTTTTATCGTCTTAAACATAGCCTTTATTTTATCTTAGGTTGAACTCCATCGTATGTTTCCTTGGTCGCCTTTGTGCCTTGGGCATCAATAGCAGAATGTTGCATTTCAATGATAGAAGGGATACACTCGGTATTGAAATCCTCTGTGGAATTATTGGTATCTTGCAAGTGCATTGTTCCATCAGCATTCAGATACATCATCTTTCGGCGAATACTGCGGAAATAACGCGTCTTGTCGTGGTCTATGGTTCCCACATGCGTCCATCCTGCATCTATAGAAGGAGGCAAGATATTCCACAATCGTTTTGCCTCCACGCTACAGTTCACGCCATCTATAATCCAAGAGTTTGGAAGCTTATAAGCGTCCTGTTGCATCGGGAACGTTCCTGCTGGCAAATACATCGTATAGTAATAGGTATATTTGTACTTCTTCAAATACTCTTCCTTTCCTATTGGTACACGAGCCAAGGCAAACGACGTAAAACCACGATTGTGGAGCACATAGAATGACAAGGTATAACAATACCACTTGTCGAGATTAGGCACCGTTGGACTGTCTATATCCATGTGAGAAGGCTGCGTAGATACATCATACCACTCAAAATCAGCGTTGCTCAAGTCAAATGAGTTCGGATTTGCGGTGCGATGATCTATACCCGTATCACATATCAACAAGGAATGTCCTGGCATGACAGGATGGTCTTTTCCACTTCCAGGAATCACATAGATAGACCATATCGTCATCGTGTCCTTGCGAATATCTGGGGAATAGTCAAAATAGAGAGTAGATTTGAACTTAGATTCACAAAATGCCACACCATCAGCATAGAGCACATGGTCAGTATTGTTGTATATCTTAATATAACTGTCACCATAGTATTGAGAACCCGATGAACGCAAAGTACCAGAGAAGAAGATTTCCTCAAAGATGAAATCATCATTGTCTGCCGAGAAATAGGTGTCGATGCCTATATTCTTCTCCTTACCTGTAATCTCTACATTCTCTGCTTTACCAGAAAGTCGACCTTTGTTGGTAGTCTCTTCTCCCTCAGCATTCTTCGCCGTATAACTGACTTCCGCAGAATAGACACAGTCATAAAGACCTTCCATCAAATCGACATCATTTAGGCTCTGATACTTTACGGTCTTACCTGTTGATAGATTGGTCAGTTGCAAACTCTGATCTTCAATCTTCAAATCAGAAATGCCTTCTGGCAACGTAACCGTAAACTTCGACTGAGTGTGTGGAACACTGCTACTGTCTTCGTCAGAGCAAGATGACAACGCCACTAATGGCAATGCCATCAAGAATAATATTATATTTCTCAATAGATTCTTCATTTTCTTACACCTTATTATATTTATATCGTAAATCCAGCCTCTACTCCGAAATAAGGTGACGCATTGCGGCGTATCACCTTACCATTGGCGGTATAATCTGGCAAATAATCCAATATCTTATTGGCGAAGAAAGAGAGGCGCATAAACTTGCCTATCTCCTTCGTCACTTTCAAGTTGACAACCATAGACATAGGAACAGTGAATGGTTTGAACTGTGCATCGTTGTAAGTCTTCACAAGTTGCATCAAGTACTTATCTTGCTGCGATTCCTCTGTATAATCATGTAGTTGTCCATCCTCCGAGGAAATATATGACATAGGTGTGCCATTCTTCCACAACAGTTTGGTACGTACCAACCACATACATTGCACAGAGGTGGTGAATATCAACTTCCATTCTGGTATCTGTGTATCAAAAGTGACATTCGTATTGAGTCGGTCATTCACACGACCATCATTCCAATCATAGAGTCCCACGTACTTGTCACGCACAGCCACACCATCGATGACTGTCGAGATTGGGTCAAACATCGGTTGGCTATTCGTATATTCCGTACGGAACCATGCTCCCGTCACATTCACACGAGTTCTCAGGCAATGGATGCGCTGGGAAGTAAACGCCAACTCTATTCCCTGCTTGACGAGGCGGCTACCATTGGATGCCTGCTGATAACCATCAAGCACTTGGCGTGCCTCGTATGGAAGCGTGGTATAGTCCTTTCCTGCCGACATTTGTGACACATCATAATAATTGTAGTTATACACACCATACGTTGAGGAATAACGGAAGCCCGATGACATCGCCTCACGGAAATAATCCACGGAGAGACGGTTATCATTCCAATCCATATCCAAACGCACTTCCCACTTCTTGTTTTTGGCAGGTTTCAAGCCATAGTTAGTTGGATCTTGTACGTATGTGTGGACGATGAACTTACTGTCTTGCTCTGGGTTGGCAGTATCATAATATGCCAAACAGATGAAATTGCTATAATACTTATCAGGATACAGATAATTGAGCGTAGGCATCTTGGTGGTGATACCGATACCCCCATTCAGCGAAATAGCCATCGGTTTGCCACCGACATTAAACTTAGGGAAGTGCCAAGCCAAGTTGCCACGTGGGTCGGCATATACCTTGCCACTCATATCATACTTGTCGTCCAATCCTGGCATGGTATTCAATCGTACACCAGCCATCAACTCAAACTTGTTCTGCCCCCACTTCCATTTCATCAGTTCCTCCACAAAGAAAGAGAGGTTTTGCAAAGCAGGGATGTCCGAATATTTACGAGGGCGAGAACTCCAGCCTGTCAAACTCAAAGGACGGTGCATGTCATATACCTGTCCATCGCCAAAGTTTTTCGCCAAATCCCAGTTAAGACCTACTTTCACCTTATTGTCCGTGCCAAGTGCCTTGAACCCCATTACGCCTTTAGCTTTCACGTACGCTGTAAATGGTTTGCCATCACACAGATAATTCGCCATATACTCGGCATACACAGCTTGCGCCTCGTTCTCTCCATCCGTCCATGACAAAGGCACGATGCCATAACGCTGGGGAGCTACCAATCGAGTCTGGCGCAAACGGTCGAGCTGCAAACTCAACGAGGTGTTCACATCAAATTCCTTGAACCATGACTTAGGCATACGGATGTTCAAGCTATTGGAAAAAGCCATACGACTGTATGAAGACTTGTATTCATCTACCCTACCATAATTGATGTCAGGGTCAGTCTTACTGTTATCAAAAGACCCAGAATAATCAAAGGAAGAATTCCATTGCAAAGTTCTGTGCTTATCTTGTTCCTTGCGATAAGTATATCGGATAGAACCCGTCACTCGCTTGTAGTTCTCGAAGTTATCTGTAGGATCTATCTTCGAGTCCATATATCCTAAGTCAACATTCAGTATAGACTTACCAGAAGTCCCCAAGGCCATACCTTTACCGAGAGAAAAGAGTTTGCTATAACCATCCGCCTTGAAACGCGCAGTCCATGGAATAGCACGACGTATCTTCTTGATATTCACCATTCCACTGGTCAAGTTGCCATATTCCACAGAAGGAATACCACGTACTACTTCCACCGTCTCGATGTCATCTGTGGAAATAGAGCGCATGTCAACACCCTTATTAGTAATGTTACGATTATTTTCTGTAGAAGAAGAACTGACTGACGATTGCGTATCCGACAATGGAGAATACTGCAAGTTGGCATCGGTAGAGATAGGTACGCCATCTACCATAAACTGCGTACCAAGAGAAGAAATGGAATAATTGTTGTTTTTAGTAGTGGAACCATACGCTCCCATCGTACCCGTCTCACGAAGTGTGATGGTATTAGCCTCGCCCATATTGGGGTCTTTGGAATAACCTCCAGGAAGAAGTTCCATCAAGTCGGCAATGCTGTTAGGTTGCAGATGCGTCATGGCATCCCTACCAATAATTGAGGACGTGACAGGACCATCACTAGCACGTGCCGTCACTACGACCTCTCCCAAGGCAGTGGCATCTTGCTGAAGACGATAAATCATATGAGCCGTGAAGAAGGTCGTGAGCGACTTATAGCCCACGTAACTGATCTTTACCTTTTTGCCTTTTTCAGAAATCGGCAAAGAGAACTGACCATTGATGTCGGTTACTGCTTTTATATTGTGAGAAGATGGCAATACTGTGACCGTCGCACCAATAATGGGTTCTTTGGTCTTGGCATCTATCACATGAGATGTAAGGTTCTGCGCCTCCAGAAGTGTCACACTCAAAAGTAGGCACATAATAGAAAATATTCTTTTCATTATAACTTTACTCATACCATTGTTGTTCATAAACTTTTTCGGCTGCAAAGTTACAATGAAAAGAAATTCCTCACAATACCTAAACATAGGTAAAGTGGGGATACCTATATATGGGGATATTACTTCACTCCCTTCATCGACAAGGCGATGCGCTTGCGCTTCAAATCGACCTCGGTGACACGTACCATCACGTGCTCATGGAGCTTCACCACCTCGCTAGGGTCGTTGATGTAGCGATTGGACATCTGGGAGACATGGACCAGACCATCCTGGTGGACGCCTATATCGACAAAGGCACCAAACTTGGTGATGTTGGTCACGATACCCGGCACCACCATGCCCACCTGCAAATCCTCCATCGTCTTGATACTCGCATCAAACTCAAACTTCTCTACCTCTCCACGAGGGTCCAAGCCCGGCTTGTCAAGCTCAGCCATGATGTCGGTCAAGGTTGGCATTCCCACCTCGGCTGCCACATACTTCTTCACGTCTATCTTCTTCTGTAGCGCCTTGTCCTTCACGAGTTGCTTCACGGTCACACCTTGGTCTTTCGCCATCGTCTCCACCAGGGCATAACGCTCAGGATGCACGGCACTGTTGTCGAGCGGATTCTTCGCTCCAGGGATGCGAAGGAAGCCAGCGCACTGCTCGAAGGCTGATGGACCCAAGCGAGGCACTTTCTTCAACTGGGCACGAGAGGCAAAAGCACCATTCTCACGGCGATACTCCACGATGTTCTTCGCCAAGGTAGGTCCCAAACCGCTCACGTAGGTCAAGAGATGCTGAGAGGCAGTGTTCAAGTTGACACCCACCGAGTTCACACAGCTCATCACCACGGTATCGAGGCTCTTCTTCAACTGGGTCTGATCGACATCATGCTGATACTGACCGACACCAATGCTCTTCGGATCAATCTTCACCAACTCCGCCAATGGGTCCATCAATCGACGACCGATGCTCACGGCACCACGCACGGTGACATCCTCGTCTGGGAACTCATCACGGGCTATCTTGGAGGCTGAATAGATGGAAGCTCCATCCTCGCTCACCACATAGATATCCACAGGATGGTCGAACTCTATCTCATGGAGCCAGTCGCTGGTCTCACGGCTTGCCGTACCATTGCCCACAGCCATCGCCTCCACCTGATACTGGCGCACCATGCGCTTGATGGCAGCGGTAGCCTCCATGCGCTTGCCGCGAGGAGGATGAGGGAAGACGATTTCGTGATGGATGAGGTTGCCCTGCGCATCCAAGCAAGCGGTCTTGCAACCATTGGCGAAACCAGGGTCAACAGCCATCACTCGCTTCTGTCCGAGAGGGGCTGCCAAGAGAAGCTGCCGCAAGTTGTCGGCAAAGACCACGATGGCCTCCTCATCCGCCTTCTGCTTGCTCAATGCCGCAAACTCGGTCTCGATGCTTGGCTTCAGCAGACGCTTGAAGGCATCATCTACAGCCTCGCCCACCAAGGTCTGGCTCTCACCATATCCATGTACATAATGGCGTTTCAACTTATCCGTACACTGCTCGTCATCGGCAGAGATGCTAACACGCAAGATGCCCGCTGCCTCACCACGACGCATCGCCAACAAGCGATGGGAACTGCAACGCTTCAAAGGCTCAGAGAAGTCGAAGTAATCAGAGAAGCGTTGCGCCTCTTCCTCGTCCTTCTTCTTCGCCACCACCTTGGAGGTGATGATGGCACCACGACGGAACTCACCACGGATGGCATTGCGGCTCTCCTCATTCTCGCTCACAGTCTCGGCGATAATGTCCTTGGCGCCCTGAATAGCGGCATCCACATCAGCCACCTTGTCGCCCACAAACCTCTTGGCAGCCTGCATGATGTTGCGCTCACGCTGCAAGAGAAGGATTTGAGCCAAGGGTTCCAAGCCCTGTTCACGAGCTATCTGGGCACGAGTTCTGCGTTTCGGCTTATAAGGCAAGTAGATGTCTTCCAGTTCGGTGGCATCCCAACAGTCCTCGATACGTTTCTTGAGCGCTTCGGTCAGTTTGCCTTGTTCATCGATGGTCTTGAGGATGGTTTCCTTTCGTTTCGCCATCTCCTTCAGTTTCTCATTGGCTTGAGCGATAGCTTCGATGCTCACCTCGTCCATGTTGCCGGTTTTCTCCTTACGATAACGAGAGATGAAAGGGATGGTGCATCCCTCCTCCAACAACGCCAATGTATTCTCCACAGCCTGCTCTTTCAACTTGAGCTGGGCTGCAATAATCTTAGTAAATTGATTCATAAGTCATTTTTGGTTATGTCGGCAAAAGTACAATGAATAATTGAGACTGCCAAATTTTTGCACTTATTTTCACACAACTAAAAAACAGAAATGAATTGGGATGAAAACCCTTCACCCTCCTTCACTCTCCTTCACCATAAGCGTCTATAGCGGCCGAGAGGAGTCGCCTATGATGATTGGAGCTTGTCGTCTATAGTGACCGAAGTTGGTCACCTATGATAGCATCGCATGATAGCAACGCAGAAGTTATAATGCGAAAACTCGAAATCAAAGTGATAGAGACTCTCCCAAAGCACGTATTTACGAAAGTTTCACATCCCCAAATTACATTTTTCAGAATAATATGTGTAACTTTGCGGTCAAAACTAGAATTATAAATATGAGCATAATTATGAAAAGAAATATAGATTTATTAATTATACTTTATAATACAGCAAGAAAAGACGAGTTTGTTAGTTATACTTTATAAAAAGAGACATAACATTACATATTTAGGAATAACAATGGAACAACCAACGAATTTACGCAAGTCTTTCAGAATGTACTTGCCTACACCACTTGCAGCCACGGCACCTGCCACACCACAAAGTCCGAGAATTTTGCCTACCGTAGCTATCAAGGCACGATAGGTACCGGAGAAAGAAGACAGCATCACTGGCATCATCCGCAAGGTAACCAACAAGATGCGCTTAGGGATTCCTCCATTCTTTATGTTAGATTCTAAGCCATACATTTCTCTATAGCCTTGTCCAATTCCTCTAATTCCTCCTCTTTCGTAGCCCAACTTGTCACAAATCGGCATACTATCTCTTGCTCATTCTTCTTCTCCCAAATCTCGAAAGCAACAAGCTTGGAGAGGGCTTGACAAAGAGTTGGCGAGAGGATGACAAACTGTTGGTTTGTTGGCGAATCGTAAGCCAATGGTATATTGTGCTTGGCAAATATCTTGCGAATGCCAGCAGCCATATTGATGGCATGCTTGGAAATCTTGAAATACAACTCATCCGTGAAGAGGGTGTCAAACTGGATGCCAAGCATTCTTCCCTTTGCCAGCAAAGCTCCGTGTCGTTTCACATTGGTAAAGAAATACTTCGGTGCTTTCATTCTAGAGAACACCACAGCTTCACCAAACATAGCCCCCACCTTGGTTCCACCGATATAGAATACATCGCAATGCTCTGCCACGTATGGGAGATCGTACTCGCAAGTCTCCGACATCAAGCCATATCCCAGTCGAGCACCATCTATGAAGAGGCGCAACTGATATTTCTGGCAAGTGGCGTAGAGGTCGGCAAGTTCTTGCTGAGTATAGACCATACCCAGTTCAGTAGGCAAGGAGATATAGACCATACCTGGCTGAACCATGTGAGGATGGGTCTCGTCACCCAAGAAGGTTTGCATGTAATCAGCCAAGTCTGCTGCCTTCAACTTGCTGTCAGCAGAAGGGATGGTCAGCACTTTGTGACCGAAGGCTTCCACCGCCCCCGACTCATGCACCTCGATATGTCCTGTCTCTACACAAATGACTCCTTCGCATCCCAAGAGGAGGGAGTCGATGACTGTGGTATTGGTTTGTGTGCCACCAATTAGGAAATATACATCAGCCTCTTCATTGCCAATCGCCTTGCGTATTTTTTTCTTGGCTGATTCACTATATGGGTCGAATCCATATCCCGATGTCTTGTCATCATTCGTTTTGCTGAGATTCTCTATAATCTCAGGCAACATTCCGTTGTTATAATCACTTTCAAATGAAATCATATTTTCTCTTTATTACTTTTTATTATTACAAAAATAGTAAATATTTTGATAATAAACCAACATTCCATTAGTTTTCTATCAAATATTTTACTATTTTAACCTATAAAGACTTCATTCTTTTCATTTTCATTCACCAAAAATGTTACAAATCACAAAAAATGACGAATGGCATGACGTATTCTCAATCAAAAAGCGTACCTTTGTATCTACGAACAGTAACAACAGATTAAAATATAGCATTATGATTATAGAAGAAATCATCAAATATAATGAGCAGTTTGTAGCCAACAAGGGCTATGAGAAATATCTTACCAGTAAGTATCCTGATAAGAAATTGGCCATTCTCTCATGTATGGATACTCGCCTTACGGAGCTTCTGCCAGCGGCATTGGGCTTGAAGAATGGCGATGCCAAGTTGATTAAAAACGCTGGAGGATTGGTCATCAGTCCATTCGATTCAGCCATGCGCAGCCTTTTGGTTGCCATCTATGAGCTGGGCGTGGAGGAAATCATGGTCATCGCCCACTCCAACTGTGGAGCTTGTCACATGAATGGTGCCCAAATGAAAGAACTCATGCTAAAAAGAGGCATCCATCAAGATGTCATCGACACCATTGGTCTCTGTGGCATCGACTTGGATCATTGGCTGGAGGGTTTCCACGATACAGAGGATTCCGTAAGAAACACAGTTAATACCATCCGTAACCATCCTTTGGTGTCAAAGGATGTGAACCTGCATGGGTATATCATCGACTCACAGACAGGCAAGTTGACTGAGGTGAAGTAACCTGATTAGTTTTTGGAGAAGGATAAATAGTCTTTAAAAGAATATGAATGACAATACAATTATATACCTACTTTCCCTATTTTGTATGATATTCATACTAATTGAAACTATATCTGTCAATCGAAAGAAAGAGTTGATAGATATTATAGTATTTTTGGTCTATTCATGCCCTTTGTATTACTTAATGCTTTATAGGGGACATGGCGGTTCTGCTTTTACTTGATGGTTTTACCTATTATTAGGTACGTCTCTTCATCTAGTATTAATAGCATATAAAATTGCTAAAGTTATTTCAAGCAAAGTGAAATGAAAATAGAAAAACAAATAACTATTTGCAAATCAGATACGAAGTATATACTTTTCCCAGAATCAAGAAACGAAATAGGGCTATGGATAGCGCATAGTCCTTATTTCGTTATATCGGCAAATGGGATACAGTATTTGAACAATAGTATCAAGGAGGCTTTGCAATATAGTAATTCTGGATTACTTGTAGAAGAGAATGCGCCTCAAAAAGTACTGAAGGAACTACATGTAAAAAGTTGGAATGCATTGTACAAGAATTATAAAATCTTCAGTTTATCTCTGACGGAAAGTAGTATCATAATTACACCATGGAAATATTCGCAAAAAGGTATGTTTCCTGATACTGAGTCAAAATGTGTGTTTGATATCCACGTCATCGACACTGTAGGAGAGAAGTTTGCGGCTCTCATCAATGATGGTCTGTCTCACAATGGTGAGTTTATAGAATTATACCCTATTGTCAAGGAAGACTAAGCACACATAAGATAAAAGGGTAAATTCCCATGATGGGAGCTTACCCTTTTTGCATATAATATTTCTTTTATTCTTTCTGTCAATAAATGCAGTATCCATTGTCCTTGCACCATTGCTTGGCATATTCAAATCCTTGCGCTGTGGCTTTGTGTATCCATTTCAAGCCCATTCTCTTGTCTTGTTTTACGCCAGTACCAGTCATATAAAACCATCCTGTGGAGAATTGGGCTTGCGCATCGCCTTGCTGACCAGCCTTCTCATACCAGAAGGCAGCCCAGCCATCATCTTTTTCCACACCATCGCCATTCCAATAGTTGGCACCCATGTTCTTTTGGCTTTGCAGATGTCCTTTCTTGGCAGCTCTTAGCCAAAATTCGTGAGCCTTGACGTGGTCTTCCTGGCAACCTTGCCCCAGATAATAGGCATTGGCAGCATTCACTTGGGATTGGGTGTCTCCTTTGTCGGCTGCTATCAGATACCAATGAAGAGCTTTCTCATAGTCTTGCTCCACCCCATCGCCCAGATAATAGCATTCCGCCACATTGTAACAAGCATAGGTATCTCCCAAAGTAGCAGCTTTCATATACCACTCAAAGGCTGTGGCATGATTTTCCACCACACCAATGCCTTGGGCGAAGCATACCCCCATGTTGTTCATCGCCATCAAGTCTCCCTCAAGAGCTTGCTGAAGATATTTCTTTGCAGTTTCCCTATCCTTGTTCATACTTGTCCTTTTTTCAAGATAATCCACTGCCCATTTTTATTACTACCCTCTCGACCTAGATAGCCTTCTTGACGAAGAATACCAATCTCACGCCTAAGGGTAGCAATTGACAGATTCGTCTCTTCAGCCAATTCTTCTCTGTTCATGAACGGATTACGCTTAATTGCGGAAATTATCCGCATTTGACGACTTGATACGGCAACTTTTAAAGAATTATTTATCGGCTCATTTATCGGCTCACTCTGAATATGCAAAGTTAATTTTACTTGCATTAACTCTGGCTGCTCAACCAATTCAGGCTTAACCTAATGCTTCTCATTCCAAGCATTAAGAATCAGAGGAAAGCCCGAACCAAGGTTCTCGCCATAGCCTATCATACGAAACATATTCTGTATGCGCTGATTACGAGCCTTTGTCTCACCTCCACTGTAAATCTGCTCAATCGGCAATTTCAAGAGTCCCGGATAGGTAAACACAAACTTATCATCATACTTTTCAACCTTCAACACTCCATTCAGCATTAAGTCAGAATGAATAATCATATTCGTAATAGCCTCACCTATAGCCTTAGCTTGCAAAGTGTCATCAGTCCGAACAACACCATTCATAGTGAATGGATGTGGCAAATCACGAGTAAGTTTGGGAATCACCATACGAATGAAGTTAAACAAATTATTTTCCCATGTTCCATCATAGGTCAATCGGTCACTATAACGTTGGTCTCCAGTAAGATTAGACTTATCTACATAGTCCATACGTAAATTGTCAAAACGCTCACGTACAGGAAGACCTTTGCCAAACATCAACAATCCAGCCATAGTTAGACCTTCTTGTCCTGTTCTCCTATCCTTTGTATAACCGCCGAAATCTGTCAAAAACATCTTGTCATCAGATGAGTTCCAATGGTGCTCTGGGTGTTGGGGCAGGAACATTTTACGAAATCGCCATAACGTAGGAATATCAATATCATCCATCGTATAATACTCCAACAACAATCCATCATTACCCGACTCATTACCATCACGAAGTATCATCTTCAATTCTTGACCAGTACAGTGATAGTCGCCTTCATGATTACGCTTAAATGTACCCCGAGACATATTATTGTTAATATATACAGGACGTTCCATATATGCAGCACGAGGAACATTGACGACAATAACATTCTTACCATCAACATCTATCGTTTGCACCTCATCAAATCCCTCACCTAAATCTGTATATACCCTTCTTGCTCATATCCTCTGCAATAGCAATGTATCATGTCAACCAATGGCTGAACACGAGCATCAGAAACCGTCACATCCTTGAATTTCTCATATTGCTGATCATAAAGTCCAGCATTTCCTTCTCTCAATCGCTCTTCTATATCACCAGGAATCAAGAAAGAAGCTCTATCGCCCAAATACGCATAAAACTCTGAGAGATAGATGTGAATACCAGCCAAGTCAAAATCACCGAAATGAATGTAATGATTGGGAATGCGAAGAAGCCATTCTCGCAAATCCGATAACGCATTCTGGGGATAACGACTCACAAACAATATTCTTTTGTTCGGATAGAGAGAATCAAAAAGATACTTCTGCTTTCGAATCAGCATGAAGTTCTCCGCATTCTCCATACCCACAATGAGTACGTCCTCTGGGATTTCGAATGATTCGGGAGCATTGATAAATGTCATGCTGCCTTCCATCGGATGAACCAGCAACGCCTGACCATTGAGCGAAGCCTCCATCGGAGAATAGCTATTAACCAGAAAGCCACGAAATGTGCGGATGTGATGATACTTTGAATCTCCCATAGCTTCAACCATTTGTGCCCTTGAAGCAGAAAAGACAGAAGAAGAGGAAGCCCCGCTGAAAGATGACGACATAGAGAAAGAAGAGGATGATTGCGAACTTAATTCGATAAATTCCTCTATTGAGCATTTCAGCCCAAACTGTTGGGCTAGAAAGATACGGCATCCTTCTCGCAATGGTCCATCTATACGATACTTACATCGGCTGCCATTCGTCTTAGAAAACAATAATCCTTCTTCCCGCAAGAGGGTAGCCATGCGATGAGATAGCCTCGAAGAAGCCACCTCATCACCATTCAGCATAGCCAATATCTGTCGGGCATCGCCCAATCCTAACTTTCCCATATTCTGTTATCAAATCATCTTAAAATTGAAGAACTATAATTTCTTTATCAATTGCACCACCTTGGTTCTTGCCTTGCTATCCTTACTGAGCAGATAGGTGTATTTATATTCCTCCACATTATACGTAGTAGGCGAACTGTTCACCAACAGGATGTTACGGCGATTGGCAAAGTCGAGGATTCCCTTCACATTGTTGGGGTGCAACTTGCCTATCTCGTCCATCATACAATGGATTTTGAATTCGCCCGACTTCTTGGAGGCCTTTTCCTTGAACACATTGATGAGCATGATGTTGACCATCGCCTTGACCAGAATGTCGGTACCATCGGAACCCACATTGGCTATTTTCTCCACCCATCCCGTATCGTTGTCATTCTCCTTGATGCGGAACTCTAACTTGAAGGTGTCTGATATCTGCAACTGTTTACGATTAGGCTCATCCAAGAGCCCCTTCATAAAGGCAAAGAGATATTTCACAGCCTTGGCATTCACAACCTGACGAGATTCAGTGGCAAACAAGTCCATCTCGCCCATATTAAACTGGTTCTCTTCCGAGAAATCCCTGATGCGCAAGAGCAACAACATGAGTTGGTCGTTGGTCTTGAGCGGACGCAAGGCTATCTCACGGATAACACCAGCGAAATTGCGTTCCTCAAAATCATGATTGATATCATTGATGGTCTTATGAATGTCACTCTCACGACGAGTCAAGTCGCTCACCTCCTTGGAGATACGCAAGATGATGTCGGTATAGCGACCGCTGATGCGCTTCTGATATTCTGAGATTTTGTCGTTCTCCACAAACTCACAGAGATTGGATGCAAAGTCGAAAAACTCGTCCTCAGTTACAGGACTCACATTGAAGTGGAATGTATTATGAGGAGAGAATTGGCCCAAGAACTGCAGTGCCTGTCGCTTGAAGTTATTGAGCGAATCAATACTTTGGATGATTTGGCTCTTCAGTTCCTCTACGATGCCCCAGCAACTCTTGGTGGTTGTCTTCTCCTCCACCTCATTGCTGCCCAAAGGACACAAGGTTTCATTGCCACGAAAAGCTTTCACTGCATTCAGTCCATTCTCCAAAGTTTTTTGCCCAACTTGCAACTTGTTCAATTTGCCCTGTGCCAAGCCCATCTGCAAGCTGAGACGTTCGCGACGTTGCTGGTATTTGTTTTCCAACAAAGACAGAGCCTCTGCTTTATTTTTTCGCTCTTGCTTAACAGATGTCTCTTGGTCTAAAAGTTCCACCTTGTCATTGCGATAGACAGCCACCACGTCACGATTCTTTCTGATGAAATCCAGCTCTTGCTGCAACTCTGCGATGCGACGTCGATAACCATCAAGCGTAGCCGTATCCATACCTTTTCCATGTAGCTCGGCATACTGCGCCTTTAGCAGTTCTTCCTTACGAAGCTCCACCTGCTGCTTTTTCTCTGAAGCTTGTCTTTTCACATCATTCACAAAGGCTGCAAGAGATTCATTCTCAGCCTTCACCTGACGATTGAACTCCGTTTGCAAGGCTTTCAACTTACGTTCCAAATCCGCTTCCTGTTGTCGATTCGCCTCCTCCTTTTTGGTTCTATCCGCCACGATTTCATTCTGCTTGTCATCCAATGCAGCCAATTGTTGCTTGCGCCAATCAACTAATCGGTTCTGCAAATCGAGTGACTGCATCTTGAGTTTCTTCTCTTGTTGTGGCAGCAACTGTAGCTCTGCCTTCAAGGCATGAAGCGACTCACTGATTTTTCTGATTTGCTGTTGATACTTAGCAGTCAGTTTTTTCTTGTCATCCTCATGCTGGTTCTGCAAGTCATTTAGCTGCTTGATATAGGTAGAGCGAGTGGATTCCTTCTCTGCTATTTCTTTTTTCAGTTCCTCTGGTGTTCTAAATTTTCGTTCAACGGCTGCCAAGTTTACACCTACACCAAAGAGAGATGTTTCTGAAGGCGAAGACAGTTGGGGAGCCAACACATTATTATATAGGATGCTTTCCTCATCCACCACCTTTCCAATGTTATCTTGCCAGCCCTTCTTGTTTTCGTCCAGCCACTCTGCAAACGAGCCTTTGCTCTTTTCCAAGAGGGCACTGAGTTTTTCAATCTCAGTCTCCACATCGGCCTTCTGCTTTCTTGGCTCTGTGAGTGAAGCCTGATATTTTAGTTCAGCTATCTCCGAAGCTTTTTCCGCATCTTGTCGGAGCGTTTCAATACGCATCTCTTGCTCCCTTGCCTCAGCCTCTACCTGAGCCTTATGAGCCAGCAGTTCAGTGTATTCCTGCTGATTGGTTTCCATTTCCTTGGCAAAAGGATTCTCATGGTTCACCTTTGCTTTCTGCAACTTCAGCGAAGTTTCCTCATTATTCAGCTGAGCGATGACTTCCGCCAGATTGTCCATTTGCTCCTTGGCAATGTGACGAGCCTCTTCTTCCGACTTGCGGAATTCCAGCATCCATTTCTCCTTCTTCTGCATGAAAGCCTCCTTGTGCTCATTGACAGTCTTATTAAGGTTGTTCTCAAAGGCACGTAGTTCCATGTCCAGCTGGTCCAGCAAAGCCTTATACTTATCCACCACATTCTGGTAAGATTTTTCCAGCTCGGCTTTCATCACCTTCTGTCGTTTCTGCTCTTCTTCCAGGGCAGGCTCTTGCTCCACCTTTCTCAAAATATCGTCAATATGAATTTCCTCATAATGCGTTCTCTTGGATGCAATGGTCTTCAACTTGTCCTCCAGCACACCTATCTCGCGTACCAGTTTCATTCGCTCCTTGTCATATTTATCCTGCTCTTCGCCCCTCAGACGATTGAGACGACTACATTCTGCCTCGCATTCCTGGATGTCCAGTTGGTATTGTGGTAGCATCTCCTGAGCCACACGCTCGGCATAGTTCAATTCCTTGCGTCCCTCACGTATCAGTCTTCGGTTATTGAGCAAGGAACGATAGCTATCTATTACCTTGTCAGCCATTCTGCGAATGAGGATTTCTCCATTCTTCTCCTTCTTGGACCAAAGACTCACATCCTTGTATTCTTGTTCAAACTCCTTGATTTGCTCTCGATAGAAAGTCAAGTCGATGAAAGTATTCTCATCACTCATAGACTGGATGATGGTATTCTTGATGAAATCGGCATCCAACTTGGTATTGAGGAATACATTCTGGATAGTACGAGGAATATTCTGATACTTAGCACTTTCCACGATGGCATATTTACGAAAAGCCAGAAGTTCCTGACGGCGGTTGTTGCCAAAGATGATATCACGATACATCTCATAACTGCTCACGAGCGATGAGATTTCAACCTTCAGGGCTGCCTTGCCCACTTGTTCTCTAACCTTGGTCCAGTCGCCATACACCTGTTTATTCTCATCAATAAACCACTTGCTACTATATGGCGCATTGATAAATCGAAACATGACTCGTCCTTGCGCCTTCAGTGCCACCACGCAGTAAGCTCCATTCTCTCTCATCACCTCATAGACGATGTAAGAATTGGCAAAAGGGAGATAGAAAGCATCAAAAGACTGCTTTTCTTTTGGAATGCCCAAGCGCAACTTGTCGGCATTGTAAAAGAACAAGATAGCCCTAAGCAAAGTACTTTTTCCCACACCCTGCGTTCCGATGAAATGCACATTTCCATCCAGTTTTACCTCAGCATAAGGAATGTGCGCACTATTCAAAAATATGATTTTGTTTAAGTATCTCATGCTTGTTCCTCCATTTCTTCTTTATCGGATTTACCCGAAATCACTTGATCAGCAATCGCCTTATCAACATCATTTTCCTCGGTATCATCCGTGATGCTGATGCAATCTATCAATTCCTCGATATAGTGGAAAGAAGAGAGAACCTTCCATGTCTTCTCCAGTTCGTTCTGCTGCTCGATGAATCCCATTCGCTCCATCTCAGCTATCAACTTTTCCACAATCTCATCGTATGATTTCTTTTCACTAAACAGCTTGCCAGCCAAGTCTTTCAGTTCCATATCGCAGTTGATTCTCACCACGATGTCAGCCGCAGAGAAAACCAAGCCAGAACCAAAAGCAGAATTATATGTCTTCAGGAAAGTGAGGAAATCAATCCATTTGCCCACCGCCTCCAACTTGCGCTGCAAATCAACCTTAGCCTCCTTGCGAGTAAAAAAGAAATATCCATCACCAGCCTCCAAATGGAAACCTATGCCATAGAAATACTCATCATAATCAGCCAGATGATCCTCTATGGCATCATATATTCGTCTGATTTTGGGCGAGATGCTATTGTTTGAGATGAATCCGCCACGGCTCAGAATATTGAAGATTTCTTCTGTATAGCTTAATGCACTCATGCTTGATAGTGATTTAATGTGAATTACTTAGGAAGTATCATGGGATATTCTACGCCATCCGCCTCTTCATAATTGCCAGTGAACTTCAGTCGGTCGACATACTGGGAAGCTATCTGGCAGAAATAAACCAATTTTTCTTCCGTAGTTTGCTTCTTGTCATAATGATAATTCATCACGAAGGCAAAAAGATGGGTGCTGGACGCAGAGAAGGCATTGTAGATTTCTTGCAGATTCACGGCATCCAACTTTAGCTTGGTTCCCTTGAGAACATCGTCATCAAAAGGCTCCGCCATATTATCCAATCCATGACTTCTTCGCTTCTTCCATCGCTCTGAGAGATTACGGATGCATTGCAAAGCCTCATCAGAAGTACGGAGATTATCTATCGATAACTTGATGAAATACTTGGGCTGTGGCTCCAACCAAACGGCATTTCTGATGGTTACTACTTGCCTAATATCCGTAGCCTCCTCCAGCCGGAATTGGTCTTTGAGATATTTCAGTTTCTTCACCTTCTCGAAGATTCGGTTCTGATAATCAATAAGATTGAGGTATTGGATGATTTGGCGTTCTATCTCTAGGAGATTATGGTAAGATTCATTCAGTTGCAGGCGCACGTCATTCAACAATGCTCGCATCTGCACATCCATTGCCACAGAGAAAAACACGGGTTGGTCTGTGTCTATCACGCGTTCACAAGCCTTGATGAGTTGGGAGATATTTTTCTGTTTTTCACTGAGTCTTACCAGTTTTTTCTTCTTGATGGCATAGTTGGGTTCATTCTTATAGGTATTATCCATGTTGCGCTTTAGGTCTAACACATTGCGCACCGTGGCAAGGGCTATAGTTTTCAAGCATCTACGCACCTCCTTGAGATACTTATACTTGCGAGCCTCATTGTTTTCGTTCAGATAGTAATCAATGTTCTCGTTCAGCACATTGATATAGTCATGTACCGCCGAGACATTGATTTCCTCATTCACCTCGAGAACATCCTCGAAGAATTTCTGATAGACATCCTCCATCTCCAAACAGTCGCCCGTATCACGTATCACCCCATTCTCTATCATGAATCGGATTCGTTCTTCCTTATACTCCGTCAGTTCCAAGGCATAGTCATATCGAAACTGCAAGGACTGTCTCTTCTGAAACATCTCCTTCAGCAGCACCTTCTCTCTATCCAAAGTCCTGATCAATTCATCTATCGAACGGAATGTACCCATAGTCTCACTCTATTTAATTAAAACTCGAAATCTGCAAATGGGAACCCAGCTTTCTTGTTATCATAATTTCACGCTCTCGATGCGCAAGTTCAGCTTACCAGCAGGCACTCTGACCTCCACCACATCCCCTGACTTCTTGCCCAAAAGTGCCTGGGCAATAGGCGACTTGATGGAAATCTTACCCTCATGGATACTCGACTCGTGAGGACTCACGATGGTGTAAGTCATCTTAAACTTATTGGCGAGATTGGTAATCTCTACCTGACTCAACAAGCCCACGGTATCACTCTTGAGGCGAGACTTGTCGATGACTCTCGCATTCTCCAGCACCTTGCGCTTGAAACTGATTCTACCCAACAATCTGCCTTGCTCACGCTTGGCGGCATGATACTCGAAGTTCTCACTCAAGTCACCCTTGTCGCGAGCCTCAGCGATGGCATCACGCACGGCAGGCAATTCCACCTTCTCCAAATGTTCCAGTTCGGCTACCAACTCATCGTAGCCTTCTTGTGACATATATTCCATTTTCTTATCTACAAAAATAATTTCTTCATTACTTTTTCAACTTCTCCTTGTCTCTATCGAATGTAGGATAACCCTCTGGCAAGTCGATGATGATTTCCAAGAGTCCCGACATCTCGCCACCTGCTACTTGATATCACACTCTTACCTCTCACATCTCCCTTACGCTTGATAGACAAAGCGTTCTGATAGACGATGGTTCCCCCCATATCACATGCAGTAGCTGAAAACACCGCATTCTCAAAATGATTCAATGTCTGTTCCATATTGCATTCTGTTTTTGATTCTTACTTAATCGTATTTTTACTTAAACGACCGCAAAAGTACTTCTTTTTTCTCAGAACGCCAAATCAAAATGAGAATAACACCTATTTTAAAAGGGAAATAATAGTGGAAGAACGGCTATCATCACCAATCCCATAATAATCTGCAACGGCAATCCCACCTTGATATAATCCATAAAGGTGTATTGACCTGCCGGCATCACCAACGCATTTGGCGGTGTTGAGAACGGTGAGGCGAAACACATACTTGCCGCTACCGTTACCGCAAAGAGATACGGCACAGGACTCACCCCTATCTGCAAGGCACTATGCAAGGCTATCGGAGCCATCAGCACCGCCGTAACCGTATTGCTGATAAACATCGTCATCAACGAAGTGGCAAAATACACACCTGCCAACATGAGGATTGGTCCGCTGCCACCCATACACTGTACCAAGGCATCAGAGAGCCAAGCCGAAGCACCCGTCTTCTCCAGCGCATGAGACATCGGAAGCATGGCGGCAAAGAGCACGATGGTTTCCCAGTTGATAGTCTTGTAGGCAGCCTCCACACTGCGGAAGCATCCCGTAAGCACCATCAGCACTCCAGCTATCATCACAGCTGTAACTGGAGCTACCGGAATCCAATCGAATACCATCAAAGCCACCATCAAGAGCATGATGGCACCTGCCACTGGAGCCTTGTAATCCAAGGTTACCTTTTCGGCTTGCTTCAATGGCTGTCCCAATACCACCCACTCGGTATCCTCATGCTCCAGCCTGGCGATATCTTTCCAGTCGCCTTGCACCAAGAGGGCATCACTACTGTGCAATTTCACATCACCGAGATTGTGCAAGAGATACTCATTCTTGCGGCGAATACCCAAGATGTTCACGTTATATTTCTTGCGGAATCCAGTCTCCTTCACCATTCTTCCAACAAGCGAAGCAGAAGGCATCAACAAGATTTCGGCGATACCTATATCATAGAAATCAAGAGAAGGACTTCTTTCATTGGATTTCTTGACAGAGTTTTCACTTTCTTGATTACCCTTTCCTGCCTCCGTATAACTTGAATCCAGCATCGTGAAACCGAAGTCGGTCGCCAATCGCTGAATCTCACTTGCATCCCCAGAGACATAGAGCACGTCATCTGCTTCCAACAATGCCTCCGACGAAGCCACCTGTTGACTTACCGTACGCAAGAAACGATGCTGCGAACCATTGTCTCGGCGGATTTCCAAGATGTTGATACCATATTGGCGATATACATCGAGGTCGATGACCGTCTTGCCTATCGCCTTACATCCATCCGACAACTTCAAGCGGAAAAGATTGTTGGTCAGTCCATATTCCTTGACCAACTGCTTCAAGCTCTTGCCTGACTCTTGGGCGGCATTCTCTTTCTGTTTAGGTGACAAGAACCAACGGCTCAGCGGTATCAGCACTAAGACACCCACCAAGAGACAAGCCACACCAACTGGCAAGAAGGAGAAGAAAGAGAGTGCAGGATAACCAGCCTGCACCAAGATATCCTGAATAATCAAGTTGGGCGGCGTACCAATCAACGTCATCATACCACCCATACTGCTGGCAAAAGCCAAAGGCATCAGCAATCGGCGTGGACTGCTCCCGGCATTCACTGCCATGCTCACCACGATAGGCAGCATCAAAGCCACCGTTCCAGTATTGCTGACGAAGGCACCGATGACCGCTGTTACCAACATCACTAATAGGAAGAGTCTCAACTCGCTCGTACCTGCCAGTTTCAACACCTTTCGGCTGATCATCTTCGCCAATCCCGTCTGCACGATGGCACCTCCCACGACGAAGAGTCCCACCATCATGATGACCACCGAGTTGGAGAAACCCGACAAGGCTTCCTCAGGAGTCAATATCTGGAATATAAGCAAAGCCAGTAATGAACAAAGCGCCACCAAATCGGAGCGCAACTTACCTGCCACAAAGAATGCGGCAGTAACAACAAGGATTATAATTGTACCAATAAGCATAATAATAATGATTGTTATAAAGATTACAAATATGGATATCTGGTACAAAAATACGAATTATTTCTGAAAAGTCCATCATCCATATATATTTTTTTATAGAATTTGGCAAAAATGTACTTCCCTGAAAAAGGTTGTCACTTAGGAACAAACAGAAGTGACAATGAA
>ERZ791902.263-NODE-263-length-43369-cov-30.266196_pt1 | contig 43369 bp, 32 predicted proteins | sample MGYA00510149_ERZ791902 | MGnify/ENA primary metagenome ERZ791902 (study PRJEB30046, sample SAMN00792060) | human gut metagenome | study: EMG produced TPA metagenomics assembly of the A metagenome-wide association study of gut microbiota in type 2...
AAGTTATATAAACTTAAATATCAGAGAGTTATAAATTATTCAGTAAACACTAATTCGTTATACGATTCCTGTACCACTGTTGGAAATACAGCATCAAATTGTGAAGGAAATCTCTGCACACAAGACAAAGATTGCCGAAGCCAAAGCCATCATCAGCAGTAGCGCATAGCGCAAGCAAGCGATTTTGGATAAATACTTAAAATAATAATATTATGGGTGAACGGTCAAAAAGATAGGTTCATCCAAGATTTCGAGTGATACGACAATCATGCAATGCGTGTAGTTTCAGTTTGAAGTATTCTTCATCTCTGAAGCCATACGCATTGCGTTCTACCACGTATTTTGCAAAACGATGTGTATATGAGCAACATATAGTAGCGAATGGTATCTTCTCCTGGTGGTCGTAATCGCAACCATAGCATTTGCACTTGGGCGTTACACTTCTCATATAAGCCATCTCTTCATACTATTGCGAGTTCGATTGGATAGATAATACCCCTGTTCGGGATAAGAAATAGTCTGTAAAAAAGTTGGTGGCCTCATAAATATTTTATACCTTTATAGTTGGGATTCAAATAGTTACAAATAAATTTATATATGACTACCGATTACAAAATTACAGAATTAGTATGGACACAACAACCAAGAAAATGTCAAGACAATTATCGACGCCCTCAAGCAAAAGAAGATTGCAGCAAGCGCCGTCGAAGTATAAAAGTTGCAACCTTCGCATTCATAGTTTTTAAATAATAGTTACAAAAAATGCTGCCCGGCAAGTTTGCCAGGCAGCATTTTTTGTTATCCGTAGCAGAAAGTTTCCGCTACTAATAAATCTTTACTTCGCAACCTTCAGCGCTCCCTTCTCGCCCATCACTACATACACGCCCTTCGGCATATTCTTGCCGCAGAACTCGCCGTATGTCATCGTGCCGAGCTGTGTGCCTACCGAAGAGAACACCTTCACCACGTCATCCGCAGCCATCTGCATTGCGTCCTCTGTCACATCGCCGATAGTGCTCCAAGCGCTGAGGTCTACTGTCTGCCAGTCGCTCCACTTCGAAAGCACGTTGCCAGCAACAGCACACACACGCCACTGGTATGTAGCCCCAGCGTTCAGACCCTCAAACTTATAAGATGTCGACTTGATCTCTGAGAAGCGCTGCGCCGAAACCTTCATCACAGCCTTCTCAGCCACGCCCATACTTTGGAAGTCCTCAGCCGAGAAGTCGCCGTCGTAGATGCCGATAGAGAACACGTAGCCACGCTTCTTCGGCTGCACCTTCACCTTATAGTCGTCCATGTTAGCGTTCGCAAGCACCACTGTTGTCAGCGTACCGTCCACGCCTACCGTCTCCTCCGAGATAACGCTGTCGTCCTTGTCGAGCAGCGACACCGTAGCCTCAGCAGCATCGCTGCCATAAGCGCTCGCCGAGAGTCTTACCGTAACGCTCGTAGCCGAGTGGTCGGTGATGAGCGGCGAAGTGAGGTTGCCCTGCTTCTTCGACGAGCCGAGCTTTGCGCAGCCCGGACACTCGAACACCTTCTCGCCCGTCCAGCCTACGTTCTGCATCTTGCTGTCAAGCGCTCCCGAGATGTCGATTGTGCCGTCTTCTGTGAGGTTAGCGCCCCATGTGCTCAGATCCTCGCTCAGCATAAGCGCCTCGTCAGCAGAACCTTGAGCGCTCTTCTCGCGCAGCTCTATGGTGTAGCTCTCAGCATTCTCCACGGCGTTCCAGCCACCCGTGAACGAAGTCTCCGCCATGTCTACCAGCTTCGGTTGCGGCGCCGAAAGCGAGAGTCCGCCCATGAACGTGAACGAGATCTTGCCGTTCTTCTCAGCAATCTCCGTCACCGGCTTGCCCAAGAACTTGCGTCCGTCGCTATTAGCGTTGAAGAGCGTAGCAGCAGGCTTCGATGTGTCAGTCAGCTCCGTAGAACGTGTTGTGCCAGGCCATGTGTCGCCCGTCACGGTCTCCGACGTCAGCTTGTTGTCAGCCGGCACCACGGTGAAACGCTGGTGGTTGTACGCATTGTTCACAGCGTTGCTCTCCCATACATCCTGGTTATAGTCCATGTGTATCACAAGCATGCCGTGGTTAGGCAACGCCTTGTCCGTGCCCTGCAGCTGGCGGTTCTCGAAGATGTAATACTCGTTCTTGTTCTTCTCGTTGAACACCACGTACGACTCCTCTGCCTCGTCCAGCGGCTTCATGTCCTTCACGTAGCACGGCTCGCTGAGGATAGTAGGTTCGAGCCATCCGCTCACCCACTTCTCGTATGTGTTGTAGCCCACCGGCGCATAGCCGTCGCCGCCGTACGATCCGTAGTCCATCAGGTCCCAAGCGTCCATGCCGAAACAGCCACCATTCTTCGTGTCGTACATATCGGGTATGCCCATACAGTGGCTGAACTCGTGGCAGGCGGTGCCGATACCGCTGATGTACGTGCCCGAAGCGCCGTTCAGCTCCGACGAGCAAGCGTAGGTGTTGATGCGCACGCCGCCCAGACGCAGACTGTAACCTCCCGACTCCAGTTCCCACTCGTGCGGCCAAATGGTGGTGTTCGGAGCGCCCGAAGCCTCGCCGTAGCCGGCATAGATAACGTAAACCTGGTCGGCAGCGCCGTCGCCGTCCCAGTCATACTGCGTCATGTCGAGCTTCTCCTGAGCGTAAGCCAGCTCGCAAGCCTCCTTAATCATGCCCGCCGGATCGACGTCGTTGCCGTATACGTCGTTGGCGCCGTAAGAATCCATATTCTTAGAAACCGTCACCGGTCCCACAACGTCAAACTCAAGGTCGAACTTGCCGTAGCTCTGCTTGTAGAAGTAGTCGTGCACCGATCCGTTGTTGCCATAGTTATTGTATCCCTCCTTGTTGAAGTAGTTCTTCCACTCCTCCAGCGAGTGCTTCGACTGCATCTGCTTGTCCTTGAAGTTCACAAGAATCACCAGACCCTTGCGCTTGCCCGTTACGCCGATGCCCTCGCCGCCGGTAGCGCCAGCCATAATCTCACGCATCATCGGCTTGCCCGCAGCGTCCATAGCGTTGCGCTTCGCAAGGCGCGCCATGCGATGGGCGTTGCGCTGCTTCGCACGCTCCATGCCGAGCGAGCGCACTTTCTGCGCCTCTGTCGAGTAGTAGCTGAGGAACGCCAGCTCGCCTGCGCCACGGCTGCCCTCGTTGTGAGCCACCTGCGCAGAAGCCGTCAGCATGCCGCCAGCGTCGAGCGTAGCATAGCAGTAGGCACCGTCGGCACGCTGCACCAGCGGCTGACCGTCTTCGGTACTTGTGTAATGGAAATTCTCGTCGCCGCGCAACATCACAGTGAGCACGGAGCCGTCAGGCTGCTGCACCTGACGCTTCACACGCTTCGCCGGAACGGCAAAAGCAGAGGCTGCAAGCATAAACACTGCAGCGAGTGTTAGAAATCTTTTTGACATTTATTAGGTGATATTGAATTATTTACATCTTAAAAGGTGAAAACCTCGAATAGGCTGCAAATATACGAATAATATCCCGTGCGACGAAAAATTTTCAACGATAAAGCGCCTTTGTTTCACTAACTCGCTGCACTATCCCATCCAAAGGCTTCTATCGCTGAACGCACTCGCGTTTTGTCAGTTCGCGAACTTTTTACGCTCTTCTACTCGCCCGTTTTAAGTTCTTTAACACCTCGAGCACCAAAATGATAGTTATTGGCTATTTTTTGTAAGGAATATACAACTACCGACGGAACGGGCATTGTGAACAAGCTTGTCTCCGACTTCACCGTCAAGCTGATTGGCAATAACACCATTACAGCCGACCTGGCAAGCATGGTGTTGAACCAGACGTCTACCATCACCGGCGACGGTTCGCTCCATCTCACGAGCAAGCGATTCTGCGGTCTCGACATGGAGAGCGCTTCCGTAACCATCAACAACACCAGTCTGTTTGTTAAGGGTGGCTATGGCATAGCTGGTTTTATTGGAGCAGAGACGGAGGTGCTCACCGTGCGCAACTCTTACGTAGAGGCAGAAGGCAGCGGCAGCGGATCTATCTCACTCATCAGCGACCTCATCCTTGAGGACTGCGCCATCACACAGCCAGTCGGCGCGGAGTTCGACGCCGACCAAAAGGCGGTTGTCCTGAATGGCGAGTTGCTTAAGTCAAAGGTTGTGATCGAGCCTATCACCAACAGCATCGGCACCGTGACAGCAGACGTGCCCGCCCGCAAGCAAGGCATCTACAACCTTAACGGCGTAAAGCTGACCCTGCAATGGAACGACCTGCCCGCCGGCATCTACATCGTTGACGGTGTGAAGCGCGTGAAGAACTGATGCTGCTAACGAAGCAGATTCGGCTTGCTGCGCAATTATCGGATTAAGCAGATTCGGTGGCGGCGTAAACAATCAATTAGCCGTAGCGGCGGTATCCTGCCGCCGCAGCAAGCTGCAGTGCTAATTATTACTATCAGACTTGGTGCTGAGGGATTCAAAACTTTCTCCTACGTTTGCAGCGTTAGCTATTCAATTTGCCAAGTCTTTTGGTTTTGACTCACGTCTTTTTTGTGTCCGATTTTTACTCTTTTACTTTTACAAGTATGTTGTTTACCATTATTTCAACTTTATAAAGAAACTGTTAAGCAGACTTTTCGGACTACATGCCGAATCCCTTCGAAAATTTCAATTCCATAAAGGTACAATTAAATGTAAAATGTTTCAATCCACGCACCCACGTAGGGTGCGACTGAGAGCACGGAGTACGTGGAAGTTTTGGCTGGTTTCAATCCACGCACCCACGTAGGGTGCGACTCAACTGCCCGGTGCCGTTTATCATCACCGTGCCCGTTTCAATCCACGCACCCACGTAGGGTGCGACCTCTTTCATCCGACTTCGTGACATACATAACCATGTTTCAATCCACGCACCCACGTAGGGTGCGACTATACGGGCAAGGGGTATGCCGTTTTATAAACGGTTTCAATCCACGCACCCACGTAGGGTGCGACCAACTGTCCTTGCAAATAGGCTTGTCCAACACCTGTTTCAATCCACGCACCCACGTAGGGTGCGACACCATTAGGTTTGTCACTCGTAGATGTGTCACGTGTTTCAATCCACGCACCCACGTAGGGTGCGACACGCTGATAGTATTGTTGGTCAACGGCAAATTTGTTTCAATCCACGCACCCACATAGGGTGCGACTCATGGATGTTGACGCTACCGCTGACACTCTTCAGGTTTCAATCCACGCACCCACGTAGGGTGCGACAAGCTGTTAACCTCAGTCAAGTCCACAACATTATGTTTCAATCCACGCACCCACGTAGGGTGCGACGGCAAGCGCACCTCTGACGAGATGCTCGCTATGATGTTTCAATTCACGCACCCACGTAGGGTGCGACCCTAAAGTGCTAACAAACGAATCGAATACACCTTGTTTCAATTCACGCACCCACGTAGGGTGCGACCTGCGTAAGCTCATAGCCAAGTGCATCAAACTCGGGTTTCAATTCACGCACCCACGTAGGGTGCGACTTTGGCTTCTTGTCACCTGATATGGTGTTAACTTCGTTTCAATTCACGCACCCACGTAGGGTGCGACGTTGGAGGTACAATTTTCTATTGTCGTAGCGGTGTTTCAATTCACGCACCCACGTAGGGTGCGACCATTTCCTCGAATTCATCACGCTCAGAGTAAAGGTTTCAATTCACGCACCCACGTAGGGTGCGACGAGGTCATTTTCAAAAGGCAAAACCAAACCGAGTGTTTCAATTCACGCACCCACGTAGGGTGCGACCCCTGCCTTTTAAATTTTTTTTATGGCAAATGTTTCAATTCACGCACCCACGTAGGGTGCGACATCTTAATTGTTTCATTTTATATTTATTTTATTGTTTCAATTCACGCACCCACGTAGGGTGCGACAAGACCTGCGGAAATATCACCATAAGGCTGAGTAGTTTCAATTCACGCACCCACGTAGGGTGCGACGGCTTTTTACTGAATGGCTGGACGAGTAACACGGTTTCAATTCACGCACCCACGTAGGGTGCGACAAAGAGGGTGCCCACTTCGGCACCCTCCCAAAAAGTTTCAATTCACGCACCCACGTAGGGTGCGACTGCTTGAACCGTTACCGCCAAAGTTTCATTTAATGTTTCAATTCACGCACCCACGTAGGGTGCGACTTTGGTTGCGTGGCTTGCTGTTGCGTGAACATATTGTTTCAATTCACGCACCCACGTAGGGTGCGACGAAGACAAGTATATGGATATAGCGCAACAAATAGTTTCAATTCACGCACCCACGTAGGGTGCGACCCGAGGAGTGCGGCAAGGTCTGGCAGTTCTCGCGTTTCAATTCACGCACCCACGTAGGGTGCGACTGAGTGCAGATATGACGCTTACGCAGATAGAAGAGTTTCAATTCACGCACCCACGTAGGGTGCGACATGATATTGATGCGTTTTTCGATATAGATTCATGGTTTCAATTCACGCACCCACGTAGGGTGCGACCAAGACAGCAAATTTTTTGCTTCCCAAATACGTAGTTTCAATTCACGCACCCACGTAGGGTGCGACTTTCTCCCGAGTAGATATGCTGTCTGACTTGCTGTTTCAATTCACGCACCCACGTAGGGTGCGACAGATACGGCGGCGTGTAAGCTATAAGGCAGGCACGTTTCAATTCACGCACCCACGTAGGGTGCGACCGGAGCAAGCCAAGACGATGGTGGAAGCCAATGAGTTTCAATTCACGCACCCACGTAGGGTGCGACCGAGGGCAGCCTCAATGGTGGATGGCTGCACCTTGGTTTCAATTCACGCACCCACGTAGGGTGCGACGTTCTATGCACCTTGATAACCCTCTTTCTTCTGAGTTTCAATTCACGCACCCACGTAGGGTGCGACGTTTTAAACGTTAGCTTTACTGATAAGATTGACGTTTCAATTCACGCACCCACGTAGGGTGCGACTAAATACTTGTGTTTCAAATTGTTATCTAATATGTTTCAATTCACGCACCCACGTAGGGTGCGACATCAGTTGTTTTGTCGGAAATAGCCGAACCGTCAGTTTCAATTCACGCACCCACGTAGGGTGCGACAAGTTTGCGCCATTTCATTTGCTGAACATTGTTGTTTCAATTCACGCACCCACGTAGGGTGCGACTCGTCCCGAATCCGTTCTAAACACGCTCGATAAGTTTCAATTCACGCACCCACGTAGGGTGCGACACACCGTGAGCGCATCAGCAAGCCAGAAGGCAAAGGTTTCAATTCACGCACCCACGTAGGGTGCGACCGCACGACACCCACCAAGCCACCGCCCCCGGCTGTTTCAATTCACGCACCCACGTAGGGTGCGACACACCGTGAGCGCATCAGCAAGCCAGAAGGCAAAGGTTTCAATTCACGCACCCACGTAGGGTGCGACTCTCGCCGCCGTAATAGTTGGAGCTTTCGAGGTAGTTTCAATTCACGCACCCACGTAGGGTGCGACCTTAAAAACGCCTATTTGCAGGGTGAACTATCCAAGTTTCAATTCACGCACCCACGTAGGGTGCGACGATTTAAGAAGTTTATTAATAAGCTTATAATCAGTTTCAATTCACGCACCCACGTAGGGTGCGACTCGGTATCGACTGCCTGGATCACATGAAGTATGTGTTTCAATTCACGCACCCACGTAGGGTGCGACACACCGTGAGCGCATCAGCAAGCCAGAAGGCAAAGGTTTCAATTCACGCACCCACGTAGGGTGCGACAACAATACGGTGTGCAAAACATCTTTCGGGGTGTTTCAATTCACGCACCCACGTAGGGTGCGACCCGTTTATTCCAAACTGCCATACATACATTAAAGTTTCAATTCACGCACCCACGTAGGGTGCGACACTTTGCACACTGATTAAAACGCTTATCAAATAATGTTTCAATTCACGCACCCACGTAGGGTGCGACCAGTTAAGGGGGAAGTTATAACGCCAAAGGTCTGTTTCAATTCACGCACCCACGTAGGGTGCGACTTGTCAAAATGTTGTAAGACGTCTTGAACACAAGTTTCAATTCACGCACCCACGTAGGGTGCGACAGCAAGAGAATGTTGAAAGTTTGCCAAATCTTTGGTTTCAATTCACGCACCCACGTAGGGTGCGACTGGTCTCTACACGTTTGATACGTTTAGAGCGATTGTTTCAATTCACGCACCCACGTAGGGTGCGACGGTCTGTGCCCTGCCAAAGTGATGTATCTGTGGTGTTTCAATTCACGCACCCACGTAGGGTGCGACTGAGCAATTTCCTTTCCTCGTAGACCAAGCCAAGGTTTCAATTCACGCACCCACGTAGGGTGCGACTTTTCACCTGTAAAAGGGTCAGACACTGATAGAGTTTCAATTCACGCACCCACGTAGGGTGCGACTGCACAGGGCTAAAACCTTTGGAAAAGGCAGTTGTTTCAATTCACGCACCCACGTAGGGTGCGACCCAAGTATCGTTTCAGTGCTCTCCCCAAAACTGTTTCAATTCACGCACCCACGTAGGGTGCGACTATTTTGGAAAGTAAAACTTAAAATCACCACCGTGTTTCAATTCACGCACCCACGTAGGGTGCGACGTGAATTGACTTCTGTCAAGTCAACAACATTATGTTTCAATTCACGCACCCACGTAGGGTGCGACCGCATATTCAGCAAATGTCTGAATATCATATTACAAAAGTACATTATTTGCGAATAACATGCAACTTTTTGAATACTTAAATGATTCTTATGAATATAGATATCTATCTATTTGATTTTCAATGAGTGCGAAAGTCGCTGTATATTATGCAATACTATACGTTCGCACCCTTTATATCAGATTATCAATTCTCCAGTGACGTCTATCCCCATGTTTTTGCCGATAGTCTCCACTTTACGTTTCCAGTTTGAGCCTAACAGATAAAATCTGATGCTGTCTTGTGATGAGTCAATAATGTTCTCTAATTGACTTTTAAGCATAATATATTGCGATTCGGTCAAGACACATTCAAATACTGAGTTTTGAACTCTCTTTCCATGGTTTAGGCAGGCTTTTGCAACATTGCGCAAACGCTTGGCTCCATTATGGGATGTGATATTCACGTCATAGGTAATCAGTACGAACATAAGCTGCTATTTGATTAAAAATACGGGATAATCGTCTATGTCTTTTCTTATAAACCTTGCCAATAACATAGACTGAACGTATGGAAGAAGACCGATGCTGACCTTCTCGTTTAAATATGGGTGTGTGATTTGTTCCTTCTTTCTGTTTTGCCAAGCAGACAGAATGGTTTTTCTTGCAGAGTCCGTCATGACTATACCATCATCTCCTTGCTTGACAAAGTCTTTTATGGATATCTGTTTTCTGTTTATTAATGACAATACCAACCTGTCACCCAGGTAGGCTCTAAGCTCTTCCATCATATCCAAAGCAAGAGACGGTCTGCCAGGTCTTAGAGTGTGCATAAATCCCACGTAAGGATCAAGCCCGACTGTTTCAAGGGCTGCTGTTATATCGTTGCAGATTAACGTATATACAAAAGAGAGCATAGCGTTGACCGCGTCTTTGGGAGGTCTGCGATTTCGTCCTTCAAATTTGAAGTCTTCCTTTTGGTTCAGCAACAGGTGTGAAAACACTCCGAAATACTTTGTTGCCGCTTCTCCTTCAATGCCTCTTACTGTATCTATATTGTCCGCATTAAAGACACGGTGTTTGCATCTCTGCAAGTATTCTGCTACGCTTTCTACGTTATGGTCTTCACCATTGTCACGGATGAAACGTCGTAGGATGTTATGATAGTTTTGTATTTTTCCTCCAATGAACAGTTTGCTGATATGCAAAGCATAGTTTGGTTCATCCGAATTCTTGTATTGGGCTTTTCTTAGCAATACATTACCTTTAGTCGGACCTTGCGAACGGCTTATGTATCTTCCTTGCGGTGAAAGGAAGGTTAGGGCGACATTGTTGTCAGCGCATAATTTCATAAGACCAGGACTTGCACCCATATATCCAAAGGTGACAATTTGTTCAATGTTGTGGATGGGTATACGGAATATCTCGTTTTGTTTAACGGATACTACTACATTAAGCCCGTCTTTGCTGAGATAGGCTTCAGGTGTGGTTATGTATAATGTGTTAAGTAATATCCTCATATAGGTTATTGTTTAAATAGGTTGACACTTTTACGCAATCATTCATCTCCGGCATACATATATTTATTAACGAACAGTTCTTGCAATGACGTTGTTTGTTGGCTTTTGGCAATTCACCGGATTTGAAGACTTCGTGCATTTGCTGGGCACAATGAATGGTGGTATTTCTCAACGATTCAGAAATGGATATAATCTCTCTACGTTTCACCTCATCGTAATATAGTGCTCCGTACGGGATATTGATGCCATACATCTCTTCCATGCACATTGCCTGTGCAGCCAATTGCACCTCGTCCCTTTCATCTGGCTTATGATGTCCTCTTTTATATTCCACAGGGTATGGTTTCCAGTAACCTTCGTATCGATTATGAGTAATGGCATCTTCTGCTGAATCAGTAGGAACAAGTTCTACGGCATCCGTTATGCCATATAGTCCCAATTCTTTTGAGGCAATATGAAGAGAGCGAAGCGTGATGACATCACCATTTTTCTGACGATAGAAGGGATTGTCTACGTTCTTGTGCAGAATCTGACCTTCTGTCGTCAGTTTGTTTTCAGCCCATTGCTGTTCGATATGTATCAAAGCCCATTGTCGGGGACAGAACATAAAGTGCTGTATCCCCGACAACATGAGCATTTCGTCTTCAGTATACATGATGTTATACTAAATCAATTCTTCAACGGTAACGCCGTTAGGAACAGAGTCCTTGTCTATCGAAACAACATAGTCGCTGAACGATCTTGGTGCGGCTTCCGTATTCTTCTTGATTTTCACCAAGTCGAACAATTTGTTGGCTGGAGCATTGCCAAGAACCGAATCGTGACGGAACACGATGAGTTTCTGTGCGCTCATCAGTCCACGTGCAGCAGAACGGTCCACGTCGAACATGTTCTTTAATGCCTCGAAGAATAGCTCCAAGTCTTCCTCCGAGAAGCCCGTTTGCTTGGCAAGACTTGCTGAGATAAAGCCATGGCAGACATAGAGCCCGTAAGGAACTGTAGCCTTGCGACCCATAGTTCGGTTGTCGCCATTTTGTTTTTCTGCTTCTTTTTCTGTAGCCACAGCCATTCGGGTGATAGAATGTTCTGCTGTTGCTATTGGATCAATAGAACGAGCAAAGGTAAACTGGATGGGGCCTCTTACCTGACCAGCATTCTTACCCGTGGACATGACCGCTCCGAATGTACGGATGTCATAATAATTCTTGCACATGAATAGACGAGCTGCTGCAGTCTTGTCTTTAGCCTTCTTCACATCTTCGTCATCATGAGCCTTGTCTATCTCGCTGTTAAGAACCGCCTTCTCCTTAATGAAGATATCATAACCGTCTGACAAATCTTTTGCTACTTGAACGTAGTTGCGAACTTTGCGCTTCAGGCAAACGTCTGTTACCAAGCCCATTCCGGTCTCAGCATCAACACGAGGAAGGTTTCCTGCATCAGGATCACCGTTGGGATTACCGTCCTGTACATCAAACAGGTAAACGAAATCGATTCTGTTATTAATTTCAGCCATATTGTTTATAATTTAAATGTTATTATTTTAGTTCTTGTTTTCATCTTCTTTTTTAGTAAAGAAGTCTTGTCTTTGGTGGTAGTATCCTATAAAGAATCTGCCTTGGTCTTGAAGGTCAAGATGTGCAGGGAAGCCGGTTGCAGGAATCTTGTCGATGATTTCTTGCTTCATCTTCTCATAGAATATTTTTCTGCTTTCGTTAGTCAGTTTCTCCATGTGATGGTAAGAAAGATTGAGAATAGTGGCAAACACCGAAGCAGGTGTTGCACTTGCAGCATTCATGTATCTTTCACAAATGCTTCTGATTCCATTTGCATCTTCTTGAATCTTGTCAAGAACTGCAAAGAGGCGACCGCAGAGGTAACCTTGATTTGTGTTACTTTTGTCTAACATAGTGTCTATCTTTTTATTGTTATCATTTATTCTGTTAAGATAAGCTTTAATGATTGCCATACGAGCTATGCGAATAGCGTTATTATCTTTATTTCCTGACTCTGCTCTTATTCTGCGGATGCATGCTGAGAACAACGTGAATGGATATGGTGTTCCTTGAAAGATGCTCTTGACAACAGCCTCTGGTAGGTTAGGTGTAGCTTCAGATTGCTTTCCGTTAAGAGTGACAGCTGCAAGCATGCTCTTTATTCCCATATATGGTTTCCCGTCTTTACGAGTATCTATAATCTCCATGTCGTCAAAATGACGAAGAATCTTTTCTGCAAATTCTTTCAAAGAGCATTCAGACCAATACACAACGGCAATTCTGGCAGAGTTTGGAGCGAGTCCAAGTATATAGAAGCGGTCGTCCAATGAAGTCTTCAAAGTTCCAGAATAAATGGAAGTAAAGACTTTACGCACTTGCTCTATTCTTGCATTTGGGTCATCCTGCTCTTCGTCTGCAAAACCTAATAGATTGAACAGACTCTCTTCCGTCTGTTCTGCTGCCTCGGCATTGGAAGAAGCCCAAAAAACGAAGGTACGATTACCTACACCAAACTTGTTGTGTGACCCTTTTTGCAGCATAGTATTAAGAGCCGTAGTATAGGCAAATTCTGCATCCTTTGAAATTGGCGCATTTTCACATTTCTTCTTGCCGTAAGAATCGTAACCTGAATTAACCTGGAAAGACACAAGCTTTGCTGTTGCTTGACTTCCTGGTATCATTGTTGCAGTTGTTGTATCAACGGTAATTCCTTTATTTCCGGTTATTAGACAAAAGCCGTTTCCTTTATTATCGTCTTCAGAGTATTCTAATTGTAATATTTCTTTTTTCTCGGCTACAATTTTTAGGTCACCGTCAATTCTGAACGAGAATGTTGAGTACTTCTTTGATAAGTTCTTCTTTATTTCTTCCCATAAACTATCTTGCGAAATACATGCAAGTATCTCTTCTTTGCTTTGCTGATAGAATTTACAGATAGCAGCCAAATCATTATTTTCAGGATATACCTTGTAGATAGAATCAACTTTCTCTTTAAAGGCTTCAAGACAAGCGTTTTCCTTGTCAGAACGTTTCTTTGTTTGTTCTTCTACATCTTTCTTAGTTTTTTCATTTTCGGCATAGCCCAACACATAGGAACTATTGTCGTATAGATAATTGGCAACGATAGCACTTGATCTGCCTACATGCTTTTTAACAAGATAGGTTCTTGCCTGCTTGCTATCTAAACGACAATCTTCGAAACGAACAAATTTTCCTTCTTTCGAAATAACAATCACGAAACCGATTTCTTTTTCCTCCATACCAAAAGCAGGAAGATTTCCACATCTGTTATAGTAATCGTATAATGCTTTTAGTATCATCTTAAAATCTCCTCACTATTTATTGGTGGAACAATGATAACGCCTGCTTTCATTTGTGGACGATAGAACATTGGCTGGATGTTCTTAGGGTCTTTGAAGTCCATGTCATAGAGCATGATGCCAAGATCTTTTGTACCTCCCTGCTCTTCAGATATAGGGGGTGTCAAAGCCTCGTTATCTGGATTTACCAAGCGGAATGCTGCCGAGAATTCGCGAGTGCCAAGATAAGGTTGGTTGAAGCATTGTCCCTTGCTTGCTCTTCGTTCAAACATTTGATAGTATTTCATCGGATTCTCGTCTTTGCCGGGTTCGTGTGAAAACAAGTCTCTCTCAATTTTTCGTTTGGCAACAGAACGGTATTCCATTTTTGCCCAAATCCGATAACGAACATCCTTGAGCAATAAAGAGTTCTTTTGCTGGCGTTTGTCCTCAATAAAGATGACAGACTTGCCGGCAACTGCACCAACTTCATTTCTTCTAATCGATGTCCACTTTACTGGATTCAGTACTTCTATTTTGGTAATTTGCCAATGTATGGCAGGTTTCCAGAATATGGCTTCGAATATGGCACGTGCTGCCGACGGTGTAATAACATCATAGCTGACACGCTCCACTTTAAGCTCAGGACGGGTGAAGCAAGCCATATCGCCCCACACTTCCAAACAATATTCTCTGTCTGTATGTTCCATATCGTTATTTATCTTTATTGTATTAATATTTCATTTGCCCAATTATTGTCGGTTCGTAGTCCAATATGTTCATCATATTGTTGTTTGTAATCGACAACAAAAAGCCCTTCTTTCTTTTCGCTGACAACACCCATGTCTACCAATGCCTTGAAGTCTGTCCGGTTGATGTTAACCATATACTTTGACAGCTTTTTCATCAGCATGTATGATGGTCCGTTAACTAATAATTGCTGGACAATATCTATGCTGTTTTTCCAGCAGACAACAACATTTACACCATCGTCTTCTATTAACTGGAACTCCTTGGCTGCTGTCTGAAAACTCAAATTGTTTGTCGGATAATAAAGATAATGTCTTATATCTTTCTTATCAAAAGACTCTTTTCTGCAATAGAGTTGCTTAAAGAAAGAAGTCATTGTTTCTGGAGCAAACCAGTCGTGATCGTTTCCGAGATTTAGTCTTGCGCTATTTGCTGCTTGTATGTCTCCCTTAGGAAGGGAGTGTTCTTTAGACAGTGAAAAGACATAAGTGGTACTTAAGCCGCACCTTCCTTCACGATTACACCTACCCGCTGCTTGCAGAATAGAGTCTAATCCTGCCTCTTGGCGGAAGACAACGGGAAAGTCAAGGTCTACTCCTGCTTCTATTAATTGAGTGGAGACAACACGGATGATTTCGTTCTTATCGTCTTTCAGAGCGGTTTTGATAGCTTTTATTGTTTCGCTGATATGGTCAGGACACATCATCTTGGAAAGATGCAATGTGACGCCCTCTTGCGAAAGACGTTGGTAGATTTCTTTAGCGTCCCTACGTGTGTTGACAATGCAGAGCACTCTTTTGTGTTGGCTCAACATCTCTGCCACCTCATCATAGTTTTTTCCTTCGTCATTGATGCTCAGCTTCACTCTACGTAACTTTTCATGTAGCTTGAAATCATCCGGTATTATTTCTGTTATATGGTCTATCCCGTTAAAGGCGGCTTTCGGATTACACCCTTCAATGAGCCCACTCAGCACTGGTTGACTTGCAGTTGTGAACAGGAAGGATACATTGAAAAGCTTGTTATATGTTTTCAGTGAATCTACTATGGGCTGCAGATAATCCATTGGGAGAGTCTGTACCTCATCCAGGATTATCACGCTGTTTACTATATTGTGAAGTTTTCTGCATGCCGATGGCTTGTTGCAGAACATAGATTCGAACAGTTGCACATTGGTGGTAACGATAATAGGGTAGTCCCAATTCTCTGTTGCCAACTTCATCTTCTCTTTCAGTTTCTCGTCTTTTATCTGCTCGGGGTCCACACAGCTATGATGTTCCAGAACATTCTCTTCTCCAAAGATGCTTCTTAGGATAGATGCCGTCTGAACAATAATACTTGTATAAGGTATGGCGATGATAACTCTTTTCTGTCCATTTTTTATTGCATGTTTTATAGCCCAAACCAGTGAGGATAATGTCTTGCCTCCACCAGTGGGTACAGTCAAGCTATAGAAACCAGTAGGAGTATCAGCCATCTTCAAACATTGTTGCTGAATCTGGTTTCTTATGATGTTTATCTCGGAAGAGTCTGCTTTAGCCTTTAATTCCTTTAGCTTGTTTTCAAGCAACGGCAACAAATCGTTTAAAGCATCTTTGTTTTGTCTTAACGTATAAGATTCCCTGTCCATAAATGCTTCAGTATCAAGAAAGTCTGCATCTACTAAACATGAGAATAGCATGCGAGCTAAATGATGAAAATCGTTAGCTTGTATATTTAATCCAGGTCGGTTCAGCTTTTCCTTTTTATGGTAGATATTCACCTCGGACGGAATCTCTTGATCGACGATTCCTTTAATCTCATCAGAATCATGTAGCCCTGTATGATGAGACACAATCTGATTGACAAATAAATTATAGGATGACTTTCCATAATATTTTTGAGCTAATATTCCTCCTACGTAGGCATGATGATGTTTGCCACAAATCTTAATGTCGGGGGCATATCCGCTTTCCTTTTTAATGTATTGCTGAAAGGCGTCAGTCTCTTTTCCTTTATCGTGGAGTAGTCCCAACACCTTACCCCATTCGCTCATACCAAACTCTCCTGCAAATTGTGAAGCAAGTTTTGCAACACCAGCAGAGTGGTCCTCATTGGATTGTATAACCCAATGTCCTTCATTGTCTTGATATATATGTGATATAATTTCTGTCATATCCAAAACGCTATTTTACTTTATTTCTTATCCTTGCGTCCACTCTCTTCTCTCTTCCGACCGTCTCAGGGAAAGCATATACGCCCCACCCTTCTTCCATCTGGTTCTTCTTGATGTTCTCGTCGTACCACCAGTCGTAGTGTTCGCGCGAAATCATGTGAAGGTCCCAGGCTTCGTGCACTTGGGCGGATATGGAGACGCCGTACAGCTCTTTTAGGTCTATCATCTCCTCAAGCGTCAGTTCGTCGCGATGCTCGCCGCCCATCTCTTCTATGAATGCGGACTTGGGGAAGAGGAAGAAGCTGGCGAACTTGTGGCAACGCTTTTCTTCTGACAGGTCTGAAGAGGGAGGGAAGGAGAGGAGAAGGTGGGCAAGCTCGTGAGCGGCTGTGAAGCGCAGACGGTCGGCAGTAGTCTTTGAATGGCGGGTGTCGAGAACCATCAGCGGCAGACGATTGTCAGCCCATGTGCTGAGACCATAAACATCCGCAGGAAGTTCGTCCTCCATAATTCTGATTCCCTTGCGTTCAAACAGACGGAGCACACTTGCGATGGGTCCGTCGCCGCAATGCCAAAGCTGGCGCAGGAGATCGGCAGCCCGGATGACATCCTCGAGTGAGGAAACCTGAAAGTTTTCAATAGGATTCTTAAACTCCACGGAGAAGCTTGCTGCGCGTTCCTTGGCGAGAAGTCGTTCTGTCCAATAAGAGAGCCTCGCCTCTATAGCCATGAGAACATCCTCATGCAGTTTGCCTCCAGATGTGGTGCGGAGCATTGGCATGTCTATGTGCATGTTGGTTCCGAGAAAATAGTCCTCGCTGACATCCAAGGCTTTCGCCAGCGTCGAAAGGACGTTGGCATGAGGACGCATGACGCCTCGCTCATATCTTGAAAGACTTTGCTTGGTCACAACAAAGTCGGCAAGTTCAACGAGCTTGTCCATGCTGAGTTTTCGCATACGTCTTGCTTCTCGTAGTCTGATGGCAAATGAATCGTTAGGCATAGTATCGTGGTTTTGTTTACAAAGTTAATAATAATTATTGGAATTGTAAACAAAATTACAAAAAAAATTTTCTATACATCATTTTACTTTTTTACCCTCTTGTTTTTAGACGCAAATATAGTCCAAGTACCCTCGACCAAAACTTTCATTCTGGAGATTCGCATACTCAAAAACGCGCCTTTTCACCGTTCTTCGCAGCCCGAAAACCATAAAAATTGAGACTTTTCGGTGTAAAACGACGAGTTTTACAAACTTTTCGTGAGACTTTACCATGTAACTCTTGAGACTTTACCCAGTAAAAGCATAGCTATTACATGGTAAAGTCTCACGATAAGTTTGGTTTTGACGAAGCAAAAATTGCACACTTTTAAACAAATCCTTACAACCATCTGTAAGCCATTTACTTAGCACTGCACGCTCAAAACTCGCAAAAAACCGACAACCGATTTTGTTTTTGATTTTTCGCGAGTTATGAGCGGTCAAAAAATGCAAATATCGTCTTGGCAAAAAGTGTGCCAGAGATTTCACCTCATCCGTCAACCGATATTCCTTCACGTTTTCTTCTTTTATGTTGAATACTTACATCTGGCTTGACGATTTTACCATCTTTACCCACCATTCCGCCGCCGAGCCCTTGTGCCAGCGTTGTGGCTATTCGGCCGTATCGAAGCGATTCAGAAAGTGAAAAAACTCTCATATTTTTCGAGGCCATTCGAGTGAAATTAGAACTTTTTTATTATTTTTGCACCGTGGCACATAACGCCATGGGGATTTTATGTTGATATTTCTATATGACCTGATAACCGTTTACATCATTCCCGGAATGATGCTTGCATTCGGTATATGCCTACTCTTCCTTTCCATTCCCGACAAGGAAGGGCTCAAGAATTATGTGTTTGCGCGCAAGGTGATGGGCGTCACGTTCCTTGTTTATTGTGTGGCGCTTATCTGCGAGGCGGTAACGCGCGAGCCGCTTGTGAGCGACTTGCTCAATAGCATGATCGTCATAGCCATTGGCATTACGCAAGCCTTTCTGTTCACCTATTCGCTCATTGCGTTGCTCGACATAGGCTTCTTCACCAAGGCCACGGCGTGTCGCGAGACCTTGGTCATAGCCATCACCACTGTGGCGGCGTTTGCCCTGTTCTTTCTCTGCCCACAGGGCAGCAGGGCGCTCATCTTCTATGGCTTTTCGCTTTGGTACATGTTGCTCATGGCGCGTTATGTGGCGCTCTTCCGTCGCTATTACAAACGCTACCTGCAGCTGATGGACAACTATTTCTCCGACGATGAGCGCCAGCGCTTGCATTGGGTTCCCGTGGCTTTCTATAGCGCCTTTGGCGTAGGCGTCATTGCCCTGTTGTTTGCCTTGTTGATCACTCCGTTCACGCAGTTGCTGTTCATGCTCGTCACAACGGTCTATTATTCGGTGTTTGCCATACGCTTCATCAATTATGTGGATATCTTCCCCAAGATCAAGGAGCCTTTGCGAGATACCGTTTGCGAAGCGACCGAACCCGTGGAGGTGCCTACCGACCCTTCCTCCGACATGATGGTTGTACCGACCGACGACGACCTGCTGCTCATGCAAGAGATCGAACGGTTGATGCAGGAGCAAGCCCTCTTCAAAGCGACCGACCTCTCGATAGCCAATCTTGCGGCCTTATGCGGCAAGAGCCATCGTGTGGTGTCGATGGCCATCAACCATTGTCAGGGTGTCAACTTCAAGACCTACATCAACGAGTATCGCGTGGCTGAAGCCACAAGGCTCATTGAGGCGGGATGGCTCAAGCACCACACGCTCGACGCCCTTGCCTTGGAGACCGGGTTTGCCGGAAGGGTGAATCTCTATCGTGCGTTCAAGCGCAAGATGGGCGTGTCGCCAACCGATTGGGAGGCGAAGGCGAGGACCTGAAAACCCGATGGAATGGCGGTTTTTGGTTACACTTTACGCATTGTGTAACCACCATAACGTTTTTTTCGCTTAAGATTTCTTTGTATTCGTTTAAATTTGCAAAGGGTCGAACCAGCATTGCACTGCAAGTTGGTTGCCCCCATTGCATCAGATAATCCTAACGAAACAAATTCATCTAAGCGATTATGAAAGAAAACCATTACTCACAACCCAACTTCTCACCGCCTCAGGTGGCGAGAGGCAAGCAATGTCAGAGCACGCCGCCTTGGCAGCGTAGACTTCTGGCGTTCCTCCTGCTGGTCATGGCCTTGGCCGTGCCGCGGCAGGCGTATGCCGGAGCACATTTCGGCAAAGTTTATGACGGAGACACCTACAACTCGCGCATCTCGCACCATCCCACGGTGAACGAGCCATGGATCACCGTCTATTTTTGGTTCTACGACACGTGGGGCGGCGACGGCTATTTCCTGCACGACGAAACAGAGAGGGGCCACAAAGGTCCCGCCGTTTATGTAGATGACAAATACATCTGCTCACCCGACTGGGAGTTGGCATGGGCCTCAGGCAATGGCAACGCCGACGGACTGGAGGACGAGCGCGGTGCCAACGGATGGTGGGGCAGCACCTACACCAGGAATGTTGACGGCGTGAACTACACTGTACGCTTCTGGGACCCACGAAAAGTGAACGGGCAGTTCTGGGTGGAGATGGTCATCTACATGGACAAGATGGCTGTGGCTACCGAGCACGACGTCAAGATTCGCGGTATGTGGAGGATCAACGGCGAAAAAACTCAGTTTGAGGAACGCACGTTCCGAACCCAAGCTATCAGGAACATATTTTCGTACTACTCAAACTACGAACGTACCTATGGCTCGTTGAAGGTGACGAGAAGTTCGCTCAACACGAACTACGGTCCAACTACCGTGGCTATGACTACCGACCGTTCGTATTACAAAGACTACGGCAACGGCAAGCGCTACTTCGACCCTTCAACGCTAAACAAAGCGGTTTACAAGACCTACAGCAAGGGCTCATCCACCTATAATGGACTAACGCTTTCGTATGACGAAAAGGAAGGGTCTGGATTTGATTTATTCACACAATATTCCATTACGGTAACTCCCAACAATCGACCCAGTACGATTATATTCGGATGGGCGGATGAAAGTGTTTACAGTTACGACGCTCCTCGCAATGTAGCTGCAACCACCGACATGTGGAAAAAACAAATATTATTGACATGGCAAGCCTTTGGCGGTTATTATTATGCAAATGGCACATGGAGCATCTACCGTTACCCAGACGGGCACCCAGAGGACAAAACGAAAGTGGCGGGCGACATTCCGTATAATACACGAAAATACACGGACGATGTGCCTGATTACGACCAAAAATACGTCTATCAGATTTATTTTGTACCTACCAATTCGCCTTCAGGCAAACTGCTGTCCAGACAAATGGAAAGCACTACGCAGTCCGTGCAGCGCTCGTTCCCGATCAACATCACCGACGTGGTGTCTGACAAGAAATCGATCACGGTGAAATGGCAATGCCCCGAGTTTAAGGGCAACGAGAGCTATGCCTTCAAGCTGCTCCGCACCGAAAGTAAGAACGGACAGCCGGGCGACGACTGGACGGAGGTGGCTACCGTCAACGTCACCGACAAGGGCAAGACGCAATACGAATATACCGACACGCGCGACCTGAAGCTCTGCCCCACCTATATATTTAAGGTGCAGACCACGATGCTCGAGAACAAGCTCTTCTCAAGCACCAACATTCTGGAGGGCCGCATCACGGGCAACTCGCAGGTTACGGCGGTCAACGCCACCAAGGGCGACTACAACGGACTGGTGAAGGTGGCATGGGAAGCCGACCAGGTGGGAGCCGACGTGACACGTTACGAGGTGGCACGCCGTGTAAAGGGCACCGACACATGGGCCACCATCTACAAGACCAGCGGCACCGCCTCGTCTTATTACTATGAGGACCAGACAGCGCTGCCCGGACAATATTACGACTACAAGGTGGTGAGCATCACCACGTGCGACGGCAGCGACACACGCCTTGAGAAGAGCGACGACGGATTCAGTCGCGCCACCGGCATCGTGTCGGGCCGCATCACCTACGGCACCGGAACAGCCGTGGCAGGCACCCGCGTGGCATTGGTACGTGGCGACGGCACACAGCAGCAGGGCGGACAGTTCTATGCCCTCCGAGTGTCGGGAGCTGGCGATGGCGTGTTCCTTAGCAAGGACAGCGAGACGCTCAACAAGTATTTCGCCTCCAAGCCCTACACCCTGCAGATGATGATTCGCCCCGACGATTCGCAGACGGGCACCACCCCCACCATTCTCGACCTCGGCGGCAAGTTGCAGCTGACACTTGGTGCTGCAGGAACCGATGGCAAGGGCTATCCGCTCACCCTCAAGAGCGCATCCGCTTCGGCGCCTACGGGCATCTATCTGAAGCCTAACGCCTTCACGTCGCTCACCCTCGCCGTTGATGCAGCGGGCGCAGCCACCGTGACGGCAGTCAACGCTGACGATTCTGTTACCGTTGTGCCACTTGCCGACAAGCTCAACGCCAAGGTGCAGTTTGCCGATGCCGACAATACCGGATTGTGTCTCGGCGGCAGCTACCAGTCGTCCGCCGACCGTGCCTTCACGGGCTACATCGACGAGATGCGCGTGTTCAGCGACAAGGCATTGAGCCGTGAGGAAATTCTCGCCAACTACAACCACACCCTTTGCGGGACGGAAGACGCCCTTGTGGCCTACTGGCCCGTCGACGAAGGTTTCAGCGGACAGACCACCGCCTACGACTACTCAAAGACGAGTGGCGTGGCAAACGGCAACCACGCACGCCTCGGCGCCGGCACATTGCCCACGGGCAGCATCATCCCCACATCGCAACAGCTTGGACTCTTTGCCCTGACCGACACACAAGGCAACTTCGTCATCCGTGGCGTACCGTTCACTGGCGAAGGCACCAACTATATGGTCATCCCCGCCTTGGGCGTACACGAATTTTCGCCCACCTATTCCACACGCTACGTCAGCGCCTCGTCGCTCGTGCATAGCGGAGTAGACTTCACCGACGTATCGTCGTTCCCCGTATCGGGCACCGTCTTCTACGAAGGCACCGATTATCCCGTGGAGGGATGCACGTTCTATGTAGATGGCACGATATGCAGTCGCGACGGCGAACTCATACAGTCGGCCGAGGACGGCACATTCACCATCAGCGTGCCCATCGGCGACCATTTCATCCAGGTGAAGAAGGACGGCCATGTGTTTGCATCCGCCGGACGCTACCCAACCGACCCGAACGGAGCCGGCGTGAAGATTACGTTCGACCGCGAGATAAAGAACATGGAGTTCATCGACCAGACGCTCGTCAACTTCACGGGCCGTGTGGTAGGTGGAAGCATTGCGGGCGAGAAGCCTGTTGGATTCGGTGCAAGCCATAACAACATCGGCATCACCGAACTCGTTCTCAGTCCCACCAACGACCGCTATCGCCTCAACGTGGTGAAGAAGGTGAACGGCACGTCGTATAGCTACGAAACCAACACCGCCAAGGCTACCGTACAGTCGGCCACCAGCACCATTGCCAGCCATTCATGGCGCGGCGCAGGCGATGCCGCCAAGAAGATCTTCATACGCACCGACTCGCTCACGGGTGAGTTCTCTGCCATGGTTCCCCCACTTATGTATAATGTGGAGAGCATGAAGGTCGTGGCAACCGGCGTGAGCGTTGGCGACGCAACCACCGTCGACGCCACCAATCCGCTCATGCAGTTGACCGACACTTTGACCAACGAGAATGGAGCGCGTCAGGAGTATGCCTACAACTGCAAGCTTCGTCAGACCTATCATAGCGCACCCTCGTTGACCGTCACCCAGCGTGGCCACGACGACGGAGCCTTCGGACTGTCGAAGTATGAGATTGAGGATGCCAGCGGCAAGCTCGCCATCGACGACATCTACACCATCGACACCAACGGCAAGGTGACCTACAACTATGGTGGTGCCATCTTCGAAAGCGAAGAGAACTACACCTTCGACCTCAAGGGCTTCGAGGAGTATGTCAACCACGACGTGAAGAACCAGCCCGTGGCATCGCGCGTGCCGCTCAGCGGCAATGTGGTGACCATCAACAACGCACTCTCAGCCTCGCAATCTGTATATCTTGAGAACAACACGGCTGGCAAACCTGCCGGTTCATTGGTGGAATTGGAGAGCAACCAGTTGCAACTCGACAGTCTCGGTTGCGCCATGTACACATGGAAGGCAGGTCTGCCCAACATCACCGCGCCATACACGCGCACCCTCTCCATCAGCTATGACATCGATGACCGTACCTACAACTGGGACGGCAGTGGCATGAACGGCATCATTCTCGGTTCGCTGCCCACGGGCAACAACTTCGTGACGAGCGGCCCCGACGTTGTGGAGATGATTCTGCGCGATCCTCCCGGAACCGGTTCAAGCGCCGAATGGACCAGTGGCACCATCACTTCGAAATCAACGAGCTATGGTGGCGTATGGAGCTCGGAGGAAGAAGGGGCGGTAACGGGCAAGTTCGGATTCGACATCACATCGCTCACCGGAGGCATAGGCATAGGCAAGATAGATGAAATTAAAAACACCTACGACGCCACATTGGGGCTGAACGTTTCCACCCAGGGGGAGAGTGCCTCCACATGGAGCCGCACAGTTACAGCCACACGCACCATATCCACATCGTCCGCACCCGAATATGTGGGTGCCAATGGCGACGTGTTTATCGGTTCGGCTACCAATCTCATCTATGGATTGGCACGCGACATCAACTTCCGCAGACAAGGAACGAGCGACAAGGCGACATTGGAACTGAAGGACATCATCACCACAGGACTCAACTTCAAGACCATGTTCAACTACACGGAGAATTACGTGGAGAACGTTTTGCTGCCCAACCTGCGCTCCATGCGCAACAGTCTGCTACAGACCGTTGCCAGCACCCAAGGATTCAGCAACACCACGGGACATACCGTCTATCTCACCACGCTTGCCGCCGATGACCCACGCTTCGGAAGTTCAAACAACGACAAGAAGGCATGGGGCTCGAAAGCCACGAAGTACGTTTCGTCAGACGGACCGTCATACACCATGGTAGTGCCTGACGACAACCACTGTTACAGCGACTCGGTGGAATGGTGCAACAACCAAATACGAATATGGGAGAACACCCTTGCCGCAAACGAGAAGGAGAAGGTGCTCGCCTACGAGAATCGTGAGAAGTACATCGACCAGAACTTCTCGTTTGACTCGGGCAGCAGCATCAACATGAGCACGCAAGTGGAGGAAAGCCACGGAAGCACGCTCGACTGGTCCCTGACTGCCATCGTAACTCTTGACAGGCGATGGGTTATGACCTATAACACATTGGGCGTCGAGACTTATATTGCCACACATACCGGCGGCGGAACGCACAACACGTCAGAGAGCGGCACCACCAAGCTGTCGTCATTCAGCTACACCCTCGCTGAGGAAGGCGACGACGACGCTCTGACAGTGGACGTCTATAAGTATGGCGCTTATTCGCCCATCTTCCGCACACGCGGCGGACAGACCTCTGGTCCGTATGAGGGCGAGGTGAAGACCAAGTATTATCGTCCGGGCACCACCATCATGGAGGCCACCATGCAAATCGAGGTGCCGCAGATCATGGTGGATGTACCTGTGGTAAGCAATGTGCCTACGGGTAGCGCCGCCAACTACACGCTGCGTCTCACCAACGCCTCGGAGATTGACGAGGACGTTTACTACAAGCTCCTGATGATCGACGAGAGCAATCCCGACGGTGCCAAGATCACCATCGACGGCATGCCGCTCACCGACAACCGCATCATCAAGATTCCGGCTGGCGAGACCGTCACCAAGGCCATGCAGCTCTGGCAGACCAACACCAGCGTGCTCGACTACAAGAACATCGGCATCGTGCTCGCCTCACAGTCGCAGTACGACCCGACAAGCACATGGGACCAGATTGCCGACACCGTATACGTATCGGCGAAGTTTGTGCCTTCATCATCGGCAGTGACGATGAAGCTCGACCGCACTACGCTCAACTCGCAGACCGGCGACGACCTGAACATCTCGTTCAACCAGTTTGACCGCGACTACCACAACCTCAAGGCGTTCCGCATACAGTATCGCAAGCAGGGCGACACCGACTGGACGCTCGTTCGCGAATACGTAATCAACGAGGCCGACAAGACAGAGAGCAACGAGTTGCTGCCCAGCACAGCCACCGTATCGTACAAGTTGCCAATGCACAACTTCAGCGACGGCAACTACACCTTCCGCATACTCTCCGTCAGCGCGTACGGCAATGAGGAGGTGTATAACACCAGTGAGGAGATTGCCCTCGTGAAGGACATGCAGCGCCCGCAACCGCTCGGCATGCCGACACCTACCAACGGCATTCTCTCGCCTGGCGACGACGTGAGCATCGAGTTTAACGAGAACTTCCTCAAGGGTGAACTCACGAAGACCGCCAACTTCATCGTCACCGGTGTGCTCAACGGCGCTGAGGTGTCGCACGCCACCGCTCTCGGCATGACCGGCACAGCCAACACAGCCTCTACCGAGGCCGACATCAATTTGGCAGGCAAGAGCTTTGCCATCGACGCTTGGGTGAACCTCAAGGGCGCAGGCACATTGCTGACACACGGTAAGGGACAGCAGAAGCTCGTAATAGGCATGGACGACAACCGCCACCTCCAGGTGAAGATAGGCGACAACGCCTATACGTCGAAGGCAGAGATGCCTACCGACAAGTGGGCATACCTCACGATCAACTATGCCGCAACAGCCAACGGCAATACACTGAAGGCAGCCGTGGCAGAAGACGCCACCACCACCGACCTCTTCACCGATGAAGCAGTGGCTGCCTACGACGGCAACGGACCGATCGCCATCGGACAACGCTTGACGGGAGCCATCCATGAGCTCACGCTATGGGATGAGGCTCACGACATGACGGCTGCGCTGATGGAGAAGAACAAGACCAAGAATCCCGCCACACGCCACTTGATTGGCTACTGGAAGATGGACGAGGGCGAAGGCACCGTCATCACCGACTATGCCCGCAACCGACACCTCCGCCTGACGGGCGAGAACTGGTATCTCAACAACGAGAACAAGGCCATTGCGCTCGACGGCACGTCGCACCTCGACATTCCTACCGCCGACATATCGCCGCTCGCAGCCGACAACTGCGCCATCGAACTGTGGATGCGCGCCGACAAGCAGAAAGGCGAGACCCAGCTGCTGCAGGCTGGCGAGGTGGAATTGTGGATGAACACCGACGGTGTGCTGCAACTCACATCCGGCGACAACACCTTCGCTGCCGGCACCGCATCGCTCCACGACAAGGCTTGGCACCACGTGGCACTCAACATCCTGCGCAACGGCAATGCTGCCGTTTATGTGGACGGCGAGCGCACCATGGCAACAAGCGTGACTGGCATCGGAACCACGGCAAGCGACCGAATGATAATTGGTGCACGCCGAACACTTACAGAAGACGGAGCGTATAAGTACGACCGACAGCTCGTGGCTGGCATCGACGAAATACGCCTGTGGAACGCCACTCTTAGTGCCGACATCCTCAAGTCGCGCCGCAAGATGCGACTGAACGGCACAGAGCAAGGACTCGTGGCATACTATCCATTTGAGAAGAAGACACTCGATGCCTACAACCAGGTGGTGACCGTGGGTACCGACGACGACATGCTCCGCACAGACCATAAGGCGGTATATGCCGACGCACTCACCTTCACCGACGAGGCTCCTGCCCTGAGGGAGAAGAAGACTGAGACTAACGTCGACTATTCGTTCACGGCAAGCGACAACAAGATTGTCATCACCCTCAACGAGACTCCTGCCACCATTGCAGCATGTACGCTCAACTTCACCGTCCGCGACTTACACGACGTCAACGGCAACCTCTCGCTGCCCGTATGCTGGAGTGCATACATCAACAACAATGAGCTGGCATGGAGCGAGAACTCAATGAAGATGACAAAGAAGGCTGGCGAAAGCCACACCTTCGAGGCAAGCTTCGCCAACAAGAGCGGCAAGCAGCAGATGTGGACCATCAGCGGTATGCCGTCATGGCTCAAGGCTGACACTGAGTATGGCACCGTCAATCCGCTCGCCTCAGAGACAATAAGCTTCGAGGTGACCGAGGCTACTCCTGTGGGCAAGTATGAAGAGACCGTATATCTTACGGGCAATGACGGCATAGCCACACCGCTCACACTCTCACTCACTGTGGAGGGCGACAAGCCTGACTGGACCGTAGACAAGGGCAAGTATGAGAGTACGATGAGCATCATCGGAACACTCTCTATCCTTGGCAAGCCGAGCTACGACGCCGACGATGTCGTGGGTGTGTTTGTGGGCGACGAGTGTCGCGGCATGGCCCATCCCACCTACAATGCCCGCTACGACAACAGTTTCGTACTACTCGATGTGTATGGCAATGCCGACGACGCTGGCACGCCGCTCACCTTCAAGGTTTATGACGCCAGCACAGGCATCATGTATCCTGTTATCACCACATCGCACCCCGTGGCCTTCAGCGCCAATGTGCTCGTGGGCAAGTATGCCGATCCGCTGCGCATTGAGGCGGCCGACAAGATCGAACAGGCCACCATGCTTGGCGCAGGGTGGAACTGGATGTCGTTCTACGCCAAGGCCGACGACATGGATGTCAGGAGCGTGTTTGCCGATGTGGCAGACGGCGTACAGACGGTCAAAACGCAGAGCGTATTTGTCAATTGCGACAATGGTACGTGGTATGGCAAGAACTTCGACGTCGATAACCGGTCGATGTATAAGGTTCGAATGACCAATGCCCGCATGCTCAAGCTCATTGGCAGTAGTGGAACGCAAGCCGACCGCACCATCACCCTTGTGCCGGGTTGGAACTGGATAGCCTACAACAACACGCAGACCGCATCGGTGGCCGATGCCCTGGCCGGCATGGATCCGCAAGACGGCGACATGATCAAGGGCCAGTATGGGTTCGCCCTCTTCGACGGATACGAGTGGACTGGTTCGCTCAAGGCGCTCGTTCCCGGACAGGGTTACATGTTGCAGAGCGCAAGTGCGGACACAAGGACGTTTACCTATCCCACTTCCCTGGCGCCTTACGCCCCACAGAGGGCTGCGGCGCGCCCGCTGCTCAACTTCTCGCCCATCGCCCCCCACAAGTATCCGAGCAACATGACCATCACGGCTCGTGTTACGTTCAACGATGAGGTGCAGCAAGGAGCCGAGGTCGGAGTGTTCGCAGGCGACGAGTGTCGCACGGCGGAGGTTACCGATGCCGACGGCTACGCTTACTTCACCGTTCCGGGTGAGGGCAAGTGTAATCTGAGGTTCCTCATGGTCAAGAACGGCGACGTATGGCTTGCAGAGGCAACGGTCGACTTCACCGAAGACGCCATCTGCGGATCTTACAAGCAGCCGCTTGAGCTGACCTTCGGAAAGATCACCTATGTGGACGGCATAGCCGTCGACGCCGACGACAACACCCGTTGGTTCGACGTTCATGGCTGGATGCTCAATGGTAAGCCCACAGTTCCCGGTGTGTATGTGCGCAGCACCTACGACACCAGCACCGGCCTGACTACTACCCGCAAGGTCGTGGTGAGATAAAATCCCTACACCCACCGCCAGGCCCAAAACCTGCGGTGACAACTAACCAAGGCGCACCATCCCGATAACGCAACGATATCGGGGGTGCGCCTTTTTCAATGAGTAACATTTTCTTTTCATCCCACCGACCTATGCCGCCAATCCTTATAAGGGGAATGGATGATATGCAAAAAAATGGCAACAATCGATACGCCTCTGCGGCTGGGAGATAGACTGGTAGATATCGCTTTCGGGAGCTTATCTACCAGCCTTTATCGTACTTATACTGTGCGGGTTACGGCGATGCTGGAAGATATGGAGGATTTTTTCACATACATGGGTGTTATAGGACGAGATGATGATTAGGAACCGTGCCTTAGCTTTATAGTCTCACCCCATATTTCCAGACGCCTTCATTCATCATCTGTGATGGCATAAACTCTTTCATACAGTCGACAATGGTATTGAGCATCCGCTCTTTGATACAGTCTTCCCTGATGTATAGGGATATGCGTCTTTGTGAAAGATGATCTCCGTCTATCTTTCTTACATTCTTGCGCTGCGCCTCGCTTAAGAAAGCGAGGTGCATCTCTGGTATGATGGTGAAGCCTCCGTTATTGTCGACAATGCGAATCAGAGTATCAATGCTGCCAGCTTCATAGATATGCTGCCCTTTGCTTCTCGCTTTACAGAAGGAGAATGCACTGTCTCGAAGGCATTGCGCTTCTTTCATGATCCACATATTCTCATGCTCCAGATTCTCCGGCTTGAACACGGGCAGCTTGCGCCAGCAGGCTTCCGACAAATACACGTAGAAGCGTTCGGTGTAAAGCGGAATCTCCAATATTCCTTTACGAAGCTGGTCTGAGACGGCGATGCCGACATCTATTTCTCCATTTTGCAAAAGATTAAACATTTCTTCTGATTTCATCTCTTGTATGGAGAGACTCACCTCTGGATAGTCTTTTCTGTAATGCTTGATAAATTCGGGAAGAATGTAAGGAGCGATGGATGGGCCTACGGACATGGACAGAGATTTGGCTATCTGGTTCTTTTCCTCAGCCACGAGTTCTGCGATTTTCTCAAACTCTATCAGAGTCTTTTTCGCCTGAAGGATGATTTTTTCTCCGACACTTGTCGGTGTTACCTGTTTGTTGGTGCGGTCGAAGATGCGCACGTCCAGTTCGTCTTCCAACTTCTGTAGCATGGCGCTGAGAGTGGGTTGGGAGATATTGCACGAGTCAGCCGCCTTCACAAAATTGCGAAAGCGGCTGATGGCTACGATGTATTTGAGTTGTTGCAGATTCATCTGGCTTTGAGTTTACAGATTAATTGGGTCATATTGCCCATTGGGCAGAACACGCACCAGGTTCTTGGGCGATAGATGACGGTGAGCAGAACGCCAACAATCAGCGAAGTGAGCATAATGCCATAGAGTCCGAAGGCAAACTGTGCCTTCCATGGCTCAATCTCCACGGGGTAAGCCCAATGCCACGGCACGTTAAAGGTCCATAGCAGATGAATGGTCTGGCGGAGATTTTCTGCGCCTTTAGCTACCATTGTGGTAAGGACGATCATCTGGATGAAGAAAAACATGAAGAACAGAAGAAAGCCATGGCGGAACCATCTGGACGACAGCCATCTTGGTGCCACTTTCTTACGCGACCACCCCAGGGTATTCCCTATTTGCAGGAAGAGTTGTCCTCTTCCACAATAGTTGTTGCAATATCCTTTTCCGCCACCGAATATCGCCATAATCAGCGGAATCAGAAAGCAAATGACTCCGAGCCATGCGAACACGATGTTGAAAAATCCAAGTGTGAAATAAGTGGCAGATACAAGCCACATGTAGTCGCTCCATTTTTTATTTTTCTGTTTTGCCATACAAGTCAAATTTAAGATACTAAACGGGTTGTCTTAATACTTTGTGCATTACTCCCGCCGGACAGTTCTTCTCGCAGATGCCGCAGCCGATACACTTCTCTTCATCTATTTGGGCATAGCATCCCTTGTATATACTGATGGCCTCCTTAGGACATACTTTCACGCAAACACCACATGCCACGCAGCGGTCCTGCTCGTTAATTGCTTTATACTTAGCCATGTCGTTGTTGGGTATAATGGTTTGATATATAAGAATGTCGTATAGATTCTACAGCTTACTTGCGGCAGCCTTCCTTTTCCAGTATTTCTTCCAAAAATTCAGATGCGTCAGCCACACAAAGAGGGCATTCGCGAAGCACTTTTCCGGTGCCCACACCTTTTAGCAATTTGCACTGTGTGGCACCGTTGCGCTGTTTGAATTTATCCATAATTTGTCTCATGCCCTTGATAGACTTCGCCTTGTCCTTAGTGGCAAGTCCGAGTACAATGCCAGCTCCAACGAGGGCGCCGCATGTTCCCTCCATATTACCCATACCTGCAGCAAAGGCATTGCCCGCATTCTTGATGGTTTCTTCTTCCATTCCGGTGAAGTCGTGGTAGGTGCAGAGCACAGCCTGTGTGCAATTATGCGAACCGCAACGTTTCTTTTCTGCCGCTATTTCTTTTCTCGTTTCCATATTGTTTTCCTTGTTCTTTAAATTGGTGTTTCGATTTCAGGTACAAAGATAATGCTTTTATCATAGATATACCAAAGACGCCAGCTATACTTTCATAGATAAATTCTATTGTTACGATATTCGTCATTACTGAGAGATTTGTTTTTCACGTACTGGGTGTTACAGGACGAGATGATGATATTAGGATTTCAATTCTTCTAATTCACTTTAAATAGCCAATCAGTCGTTACACCGTAAAATTAACTTTTAATAAATAATAGCAGATAAACATTTTCATTTTTTATTATTACTTTTGCCAACAAATAAAAACAACAAAAAAAGAAGAACACTTTTTACACGCTAATAGAGTTTTAAAGACATTATGAAGATAGGATTGTTTATTCCATGTTACGTCGATGCATTGTACCCGGAAGTGGGAGTGGCCACGTATAAGCTCCTGACAAGCTTCGGACTCGACGTCACCTACCCTCTCAAGCAGACTTGCTGCGGACAACCTATGGCAAACGCCGGCTTTGAAAAGATGGCTACGGACATCTCACGCCACTTCGATGACCTCTTCAAGGAGTTCGACTACGTGGTTGCACCGTCGGCATCGTGCGCGGCTTTTGTCAAGTTTTATCATCCACGACTTGCCAAGGGCAATCACGAATGCCTCACGTCAAAGAAGATTATGGACGTGGTGGAGTTTCTGCACGACGTCGTAAAACCAACAAGCCTAAAGGCTCACTTCCCGCACACAGTCAGCGTACATAACTCGTGTCACGGCGTACGCGAACTGGGATTGTCGTCGCCATCAGAAAGACAGGTGCCACAGTTCAACAAGATTATCGACTTGCTTAAACTCGTGGACGGCATCACCATCCGTGAGCCGGAGAGAAAGGACGAGTGCTGCGGATTCGGAGGAATGTTCTCCGTAGAAGAGCCTGACGTGTCGAAACGCATGGGAGAGGACAAGATAGAACGTCACATGGCTACGGGAGCGGAATATATCACCGGTCCCGATTCGTCATGCCTTATGCACATGCAGGGCATTGCAAAGAAGGAGAACAAGCCTATAAAATTCATACACGTGGTAGAGATATTAGCAGCAGGACTATGAGCACAATACATTCAGAAGCGGCGCGACGCTTCAACGACAACAGAGTAAAGACCACATGGCACGACGCCACCTTCTGGTCGTTAAGACAAAAACGCGACAACATGGCGTCAGGGTTGCAAGAATGGGAGGAGCTGCGCGAACATGCCAGCCAGATAAAGCAGCACACCGTAACGCACTTGGCAGACTATCTGGAGGAGTTCAGCACGCAACTGGAGAGCCGTGGCGTCATTGTGCATTGGGCTAAGGACGCCAACGACTTTAACAACATCGTGCTCGACATACTGCAGAGTCATGGCGTAAAGAAGATGGTGAAAAGCAAGTCGATGCTTACCGAGGAGTGTGCCATGAACCCGTTCCTTGAGAGTCACGGCATCGACGTCGTGGAGACCGATCTTGGCGAACGCATCCTGCAACTGCTACATCAGAAACCGAGCCACATCGTAATGCCTGCCATACACCTAAAACGAGAAGAGGTGGGACAGATGTTCGAGGAGAAAGGCATCAGCACAGAGAAAGGCAATTACGACCCGACATACCTTACGCAATGCGCACGCAAGCATCTGCGCAACCAGTTTATGGAAGCAGGAGCAGGAATGACAGGATGCAATTTCGGTGTGGCAAAGACCGGCGATATCGTGGTTTGCACCAACGAGGGCAACGCCGACATGTCAACATCAATGCCAAAGCTACATCTCGTGGCAATGGGAATAGAGAAGATTGTGCCCGACTACAAGTCGCTCGCCGTATTCCAGCGACTGCTCTGCCGCTCTGCTACCGGACAGCCCACAACGGCCTACACCTCACACTTCCGTCAGGCAAGACCGGGAGCTGAGATGCACGTCATCCTCGTGGACAACGGACGAAGCGACATCCTTGCCAACGACGAGCATTGGGAAACGCTGAAGTGCATTCGCTGCGGAGCCTGCATGAACACCTGCCCCGTATACCGCCGCTCGGGCGGCTACTCATACACCTACTTCATCCCCGGACCTATCGGCATCAACCTTGGTATGCTGCACGATGCGTCACGCTACAGCGACAACGTCAGCGCTTGCACGCTCTGCCTCTCATGCGACAACGTATGCCCGGCTAAGGTGAACCCCGGTTCGCAGGTCTATATGTGGAGACAGAAGCTCGACTCGCTGCACAAGGCGGACACGATGAAGAAGTGCATGTCAAAGGGAATGGAAGAGCTCTTCAACCATCCCCTACTCTATTCTTCAGCCTTGCGTCTGGCTCCTCTTGTCAACCTCATACCTGACAACCTTACGCACATACGCTCACTCAATCCGTGGGGCGTGGGACACGCAATGCCGAAATTTGCGAACGAGTCGTTCCAGACAATGTGGAAGAAAGGAAAACTGAACCAAAACGAACAGAAAGAACAATGACATACAAAGACGAACTATTGGAGAAGTTGCGACGCAACACACACGAACAGTATCCGATGCCCGACACACCGATAGACGGCATATCGTACGACGACACGGTGAAGCAGTTTGTGGATATGAGCATGTCGGTGGGCAGCAAAGTGGTGATGGCTAAGCCGAACGAAAAGCTCGACGACATCGTAAGAAACGCCTATCCGCAAGCAAAGACCATCGCCTCTAACATCGCCGAACTCACCATCGCCACCATCAATCCCGACACCGTGGCAGAGGCGCAAGACCTTAACGGCACCGACGTAGGAGTGGTGTACGGACAGATTGGAGTGGCGGAGAATGGTTGCGTCTGGATTCCGCAGGACATGAAGGAGAAAGCAGTATGCTTCATCAGCGAATACCTGGTCATCGTTCTCCCGAAGAGCGGCATCGTGAACAACATGCACGAGGCATACGAACGCATCTGCATGCCAGAAACCGGACTCGGCACATTCATCTCTGGACCATCAAAGACTGCCGACATCGAGCAGGCGCTGGTAATGGGAGCGCAGGCTGCACGCGGCGTGACAGTGGTAATAAGGGAAGAATAATGAGGATGTAAAAAGACGAACAAGATTTACATTCTGCAGTATATAACTTACATTCTGCAGTCTACAGTATATAACAGGATATTGCTGTCAAGCAAAACTTTTTATTGCTGTACGCTAAGATATTTTGAGCAAAAATAATTAGGGCTGGATTCCATCATGAGGAATCCAGCCTTTTTAGTTACCCTTGTTTATTGCAAATATCAATTCAAGCAACCATGAACAAAGGTACACATTTCAGCGGTCAGTAATATTTATAAAGGCACTCCGCCTATAGGTATAGGTTCGCATACCTATAAGGTTCTTACTATTGGCAACTATGCCAAAAAACGTTTGATGTTTCGTATATGGTCTGGCAGATGGGTCGCTATCAGTCAGCCACCAACAGCCCTAATAAATAGAAAAGCTCCACAACACAAATATTTTCCTTGTTTTCTTTTTCCATTCTTGTTTAGTTTTCCTATCTTTGTAGTCACATTATGACAATTCTATCAAGAATAAGTCTATTGGTTTTAATCTAACCTCTGAACAACATTGGAAGATACTACCAACCTGTCTCCAAAGGCAGACGCTTCATTGTATAATGGGCAGCCATCCGACACTGGCTTATCGTGTCCAAGTGCTGGACTTACCTCCCGTACGCCCTCCATTTTTGATAATGTCAGGAATGGGGTGTCGGTAGAAAATGTGCCTGCTGGAAACAAGCGATGGTTCGTTCTACGCGTTTCGTATGGACGCATTCACAAAGCAAAGACCTTTGTAGAGGCTAAAGGACTCGAATGTTATGTTCCTTTGCAATATAAAGAGGTAAGGAAGCAAGGAAAGAAGCGAATCCTCACCATCCCACTCCTCCACTCCTTAATATTCGTCCATGCATCAGCAGAGCAAATAGAAGCCTTACTCCACGACAACAAGGTAGTGGCAAATGAAAGCAGAGCCTTACTCAGCTACTACTTCAATCACACCATCCATCGCCAAGACAATCCCAACCGCAATCCACCATTGACAATCCAAGATGAAGCCATGAACAACTTCATCCGCCTCACATCTGTCAAGAATCCGCATATCATTCCCGTCACTTCCAACAACATCCAGTTTAAACTTGGTGATAACGTAGTTGTGACTGAAGGTGAATTCAAGGGTGTTCATGGCAGAGTGGCGAGGATTGCAGGGCAGCAGCGCGTGGTAGTTGAGTTGTTTGATGGGTGCTTGGTGGCTACGGCATATGTGCCCAAAGAGGCGATGAGGAAAAATATTACTCAAGTTGTGATAGCAACAAAACTCAACATGATACGATAAAATGTTTATATGACATTGATTGTTAATGTAAAAAAGTAGGATACTTTAATTGGTAAATTATGCAATACCCTTTAATTTCAGAATATATAGAAGCTATACGCTACGCAGAAGACAACTTTGACAAATTGAGCAATCTTCGACCTGTGCTTGACGATAATGGCAATCCCGTTATGTCAAGCGGAAACTTTGCAGTAGTGTTCAAGATGAAAGATATTGAAACGGATAAATTGTATGCCGTGAAGTGCTTTATTCGTGAGCAAGAGGAACGTCAAGAAAGATACCGAGAAATAATAAAAGTATTGGACGAAATCAAATCACCATATTTTGTTTCCACTCATTATTATGATAAAGAACTGTTCGTTGACACTACACAAGATGATGAAACGGAGTTTCCTGTGCTTGTTATGGATTGGGTGGACGGGATATCTTTAGATGACTATATGAAAGCTATTGAAAGCAAACAATTTTTACGTGAATTGTTAGCAAATCAGTTTCAGAAGTTGGTTTGCTGGCTTTTGCCAAAACATTATGCGCATGGAGATTTAAAACCTGATAACATTCTTGTTAGGGATGATGGAAGTATTGTTTTAGTTGATTATGATGGAATGTTTGTTCCATCTTTAAGAGGTAAGGATGCTTTAGAAATGGGAACCCCGATGTACCGACATATAGGTCGAACATTATCGTTTTACAATGAATACATTGATGACTTTGCTGCTGTGAAGATTCTTTTGTTGTTAAAAGTCAATGCTTTAAGCGCCATAAGTTATAATCAGTATGCTGCAGGCAATAACGTTGAGTTCATGAGGCTTTTTGAACATCTATTAAATCATTCCACCATAGCACCACTTTTAGCTGCTTATATTATGGTGTCAACTTTTGGCAGAATTGACAGACAACAGGTGTCTTGCCTATTATCGGATAATTCAGATTTTAATTATAACAAGGAATCCTCTTTACAAGACTTAGCTCGCGAAGGAGATACAATAGCAATGCAAGAATTAGCAAGCTTATATGCTAATGGTATTTATGTGCCCCAAAATACATCTAAAGCGATGCAATGGAATATGCTTGCAAAATTATTAGGCAATGTTAATGTAACTTGCGGTATATGTAAATGTATCTCTGATAACAATGATTTTATAATTAACAACGAAGCTATTCTTAGTCAATTGAAAAAGAATAGAATAAACTTTGCATATTGTAAAGAAGGTGAAAGGCTATATTCAGATAAAAAATATGAACAGGCAATATATTGGTTTCAGAAGGCAGCTGATGCAGGGAACTCTGCTGCTCAAAAGAATTTGGCTATCTCTATTTTAATGGCTATGGTGTCGAAAAAGACGTTGAAAAGGCAATATATTGGTGGCAGAAGGCAGCTGATGCAGGAAACTCTACTGCTCAAAATAGTTTGGCTTACCGCTATTTTGCTGGCGATGGTGTCGAAAAAGACGTTGAAAAGGCTGTGTATTGGTGCCAGAAGGCAGCTGATGCAGGATACTCTGCTGCTCAATATCGTTTGGCTTTCTGCTTTTTGAAAGGCGATGGTGTCGAAAAAGACGTTGAAAAGGCTGTGTATTGGTGGCAGAAGGCAGCTGATGCAGGGGACTCTGATGCTCAAAATAGTTTGGCTTTCCGCTATTTCAAAGGCGATGGTGTTGAAAAAGACGTTGAAAAGGCTGTGTATTGGTGGCAGAAGGCAGCTGATGCAGGGGACTCTGATGCTCAATATCGTTTGGCTTTCTGCTTTTTGAAAGGCGAGGGTGTCGAAAAAGACGTTGAAAAGGCTGTGTATTGGTGGCAGAAGGCAGCTGATGCAGGGGACTCTGATGCTCAAAATAGTTTGGCTTTCCGCTATTTCAAAGGCGATGGTGTTGAAAAAGACGTTGAAAAGGCTGTGTATTGGTGGCAGAAGGCTGCTGATGCAGGAAACTCTGGCGCAGAGTATATGTTGGAGTTGTGTTGCAAAATGTTTAATATTAAAGATTCAGTTAACATCAATCCTCATGAAATTGGAAACATCGGCGAATGTAATACTGCCAGTTACAGTGATGACGGGAAAAGATGTTTGCGCTACTGGGGTACCTATGGAGATGAGTATAAAATCAAGGATGGAACTGAAGTGCTATGCGATGATAGTTTCAATGATTTATATAGTGAATGTGATGGTCACTACCTAAAAACATTATGTCTGCCAAGTTCATTGAAACGAATCGGAAATAATGTATTTTGTGCAAGTATATCAGAGATAATATGCGATGCTTCTAATTTTTATACCAACGATGGTTTCTTGTTGTCTAGTGACAACGAAACACTATATAGATATTTTGGCCACAAGAAGGTTGTAGATATACCAAAAGGTGTAAAATATATCAAAGGAGGAGCATTTAGCGAGAAAGATGTAGAAAAAGTCATTATATCAGACACGGTCATACATATAGGCGACAATCCTTTTGCAGGATGCGATAATTTAAGAGAAATTGTATCTAATTCCAAAAAGTTTATCGTCGAAAATGATACTCTATATGATATAGAAGAAAAACGCTTAATTGGATGTTGGAATTGCAGGACATCACACATATACATTCAAAATGGCACAAAAAGTATCGGTAAAAACGCATTCTTTGGATTAAATTTTCAATACGTTGACATTCCTGGCTCTATAGAAAATATTGATAAAACATCATTTTATCGGTGTTTTAAGTTGTGTAATATTGCTATTCCGTCACACCAATATAAACGAATATTCAATCTCATTCCTTCATACATAAAAGAGTATGTTTTGGAAGATAATGGACTTCCTTTCTAATAATAATTTGATGAACAAAATTTATGTATAATTTACTAAGTTCTTTAGACTTTTATATAGATGTCAATGCTGCTACAGAAACAGAAAAAGACCATTTCGTGCTATTTATACAAAAACTCAAATCGAGTAGGCGTGTGCGTTTCGTATATCGTGGTGATAGTAACATCTTTGAGCAATACAAGATTGAAATCGGAAATTTGCCCTTGTTGGCGTGCTATATCTTTTGCCTCGGAGATAAAGGCAGGTACTTTTTTCAGAACAGACTTGTAGACAGAAAAAGTCTTTTCACTTTAATATGGGATAAATTTCATAACAAAGTATGTAAATTGAATTTTGCATCAGATAGCACTAGGAAGCGTATTCCTGAGTTTTTGAAAGAAAATCCTATGCTCAATAATTATTTCTCAGATGAACACAATAAGGAACATTTTGAAGGTTTGTCGCAATTATCTGTTGCAGAAGCTAATAAAGTTGCAGATTATTATTTATCCATTCTTCATACTATAGGGAAATCTGGAAATGGAGAAAGCTATTTTCTTTCAACATCAACAAAATATTCAGTTGCAGATAAATTTAAGGGAGATAATAATATCATTATATATGGATGGCTTCCAAAGAAAGGCATAAAAAAATGTATTATCAACTACCAAGATGTTGGAAAATACAGTCAGTTTGTAAAATCAATGGAACTTCCGACACATCAAGAGCCTATTTATCCAGAGCAATGTGAGATATGCATAAAATGTGGATTATTGCCACATTTTATTATTGGTTTTCAATATGACAATAGATTCTACATCAACCCTAATACTCTTAAACAATGGAATGACAACATAGTGTATGATGGTTTAGATATAGGTCAAGAGGATTTTAATGATTTATTTAATGCTACAAAATTGGAGCAATCGTTTATATTTATAGATGGAAACTATTATGTTATATCTAAAGAAAGTGTGATTGAGATATGATAATTGTAGAATCCAAACGAAAGAAAATTGAGAATATCCTCAAGAAGCATCCCAATGCCATCATTGCTGATGTAACAAGTCAAGCAAAAGATGGATTAGTTAGGTTAAGCCCTTTTTATCCACATGGTGGTATCCCTGTACCATTCAGCGAGGGGTATACTGCTACTTGCGTAGAGGGTATATGGCAGGGGTTAAAGGTGTTTGAAAACGAAGATATTGACACATCCATGTTCCGTAACAACACAATGAAAGGCATCAAGCGGACTGTGCGCAAGCATGGATGTGTTTTGGGACATAGAAAAGGTGTGTATGGTACGGAGATTCTTGGATATATGGAAGCGAAACATCAAATCTATATCCCCACGTACAGATGGATGCTGGAGCACAAAGCAATGGATATAATTGAACGGCTACGCAAGGCAAGCGAAACAAAAACAATTGTCCTGTTGGACTATAATACTTGCTGTGACGTGGACGACGAGGCAAAGCCACTCTCTCATGCCTACCTGGTAAAGGCTTACGCTGAAGGACTTTATCCGTTTGATGATCTTAGACTCTCAAATGGAATTGATAATAAAGAAGATTTACCAACGCAGCTTTCGCTGTTTGACTAAATGAAGAGTTATATGGATAAGAAAACTAACTGGCAAGAATATCAAGCCATCATAGAACAACAGAGTATTATGAAATTGTATCATTTCACTGACCGTGACAACCTGCAATCCATCATTCAAAACGGAGGTCTTTACTCTTGGGCGGATTGTGAAGAGAAAGGAATCTCCATTGCAAAACCTGGTGGCAGCGATAGTTCACGTTCGCTCGACGCTCGTGATGGATTACAACGCTATGTACGTGTAAGTTTCGTCACACAACATCCGATGATGTATGTGGCTATGAATGAAGGACGCATTTCCAATCCCGTATTGTTGGAGATAGACCCTCAAGTCATCTATTGGAAGAACAGCAAGTATGCCGACCGCAATGCCACGAAGAATGGGGCTCGTGTGGGAGGAGACGTTGAAGATTTCAAGGCCATTCATTTCTCGTCAGTCAAAGTACTGAAGCACTTTGACCTTGATGATGAAGAGCAGAAATTCTATCAGGCTGAGGTTTTGGTAAAGAATTTCATCCCGTTGGAGTATATCAAGAATATCGATAACTTTGGTATCCCTATTCCAAATAAACCGAAAGTATTGCAGAGCAAAATGGCCTATACCGCACAAATAACTCGAAATACGCCTACTGCTTTCATATTTCTTGTGGATCACTCAGTCAGCATGAATAAGATGACCAGCCTATTTGGAGAAGATATGACCATGGCAGAAGCGGCTGCAAGAATTGTGAACCGACAAATTAACGAGTTAGTACTCCGATGCATCAAATCGAATGATACAAGACATTATTATGATATCGCTGTGATTGGTTATGGCGAACAGGCATATAGCGGTTGGAATGGAGATTTGGAAGGCAGGGGCTTTGTTTCGCCAGAGGAACTGCGCGAACATCCTTACAAGAAAATCATGACCCGTGAAGAAAAACGAACGCGAAAGGGAGTCGTAGTAAAGGAGGTTGAGAAGGTGCAATGGGTTGAAGCAAAGCATGACGGATCATGGACACACTTGCACAAGGCATTTGCCAAGGCTCAGCAATTGCTCACCCAATGGATGGAGAAACACCATGACAAGGATTGTTACCCGCCAACGATTATTAACATTACAGATGGAGAGTTTAATGGCGCAAAACTAGAGGAAGTCTTGCAGCAGGCCAATGAACTGAAGTCGATGTTTACAAATGACGGCAATGTTATTCTGTTCAACATTCACTTTTCTGCTAGCAAGTCAGCAGCAGAAGTGGTGTGCCCGATTGAAATTTTAGAGTTAGGTGGTAACAATTATGCAGAAACGCTATTCAATATGTCGAGTCTTCTGCCAGAAAGATACAATGCAGACATCAGCCGTTACTTGAATGACAATCGTGCAGGGCGCCACCGTGCCATGGGTGTCAATGCAGATGCGACTACATTAATAAAGTTGATGGATATCGGAACTCCGACTAATGTAAGTCAAGCCCAATGAGAAGTTTTGCAAATTCTATAGGAAAGCCCGAACAAGGCTGCATCAATGAAGATGCAGTTATTGCCCGAGAAAATATCATTGCAGTTTCAGATGGAGCAGGAGGCGGAGGGTTGTTTGCCGAACGATGGTCTAAGTATTTGTTAAACCATTTGCCTTCCACACCGATTAGTAGTGCAGATGAACTAGATGCATGGATTAGTGATATTTGGGAACCATATTATAACCAATGTGAGGAAGATGCCAAACAGTTAGGAGGGTTGTCCTTGAACAAATTTTATGATGAAGGGTCTTTTGCCACATTAGTGGCTGTATGGAAACTATCAGACACAGAATGCCAATGGGTAAGTTTTGGGGATAGTGTGGCTTTTCACTACAACTATAGGACAAAGCAATTAGAGCACAGTTTTTGTTCTCTTGCAGATTTCGACAAGCCGCCTTATCTCATTAATTGTAAGGATGAACTTCTGAAGGAAGGATTCCGCAAAGGAACATTTCAGACAGATTCAGACTCTGTCGTATTTGTGGCATGTGATGCGTTGGCTCATTATATTATGATGACATACGAGATAGCCAATGCCGACAGATTCAGACAGGAACTGAAAATCGCTGAGTCCAACTACTCCAAAAATAGCAATTATATTAAAATGGCACGGATTGTTAGAGGGATTAATTTTGAAAAAGATGTAATAAACAAACTGACCAACACAATTGGGCATCCAACAAACTTTATGAGGTATTTGCAAAGCCTAATTAGAAAAGGATTAATAGCATACGATGACTATTCAATTGCAATGTTCAATAAATATAAGAAGAAAAATGGATCTGATAAAAATGTATGACACAAATGAAGATGTTTTGGTGGTAAGGAAATTTGACTATCAGAATGACAATATCGGCGATGGATATTTTGTTGTTCCCAAAGATGAATGGCTTTGTGAAGATGATGGACTCAAAAGTTTTCATTTATTCCTAACCAAGTTTGATGGAAACAGAGTTTCCTTGTTTTTGACAAGTGAAGGGCATCCTGTTATTTTAAGAGAATTACCATTATCACGAAGAAGTGATTATATTGAGATATAAATATTACAGAAACAGAATGAAGTATTGATTATGCTCGAACTCGAACTACAACAATATCTTCTCTGCAAATATCCTCAAGAAAATACTCGCTGTGAGTGGAAGGAATTTAAGAATTTGAAGAACTCGTTTTGTGGGAACGAGAAAGACGATGTCATATCCTACGTGTCGGCAATCGCCAACATGGAGGGAGGCCATCTTGTGATTGGCGTTAAAGACAAGACACTCGAAATTGTCGGGACAGACATTTCAAGACTTACATTTAACGGACAGCCTGCAAACACGCAGTCGGCAACGTTCAAACTCACCGAACAATGCACTTATCTTTCTTCAGAAGAATTAAGCATAGAGGAGTTTGTGACAGAAGATACAAACAAGCGAGTATGGATAATACATATCCCAAAGCACTTGCCTCGTCGCCCAGTCCTTGCCCACAAGAAGGCATGGCAGCGGATAGAAGATTCTTTGGTTGGATACCGTAAGCCGTGGTATCAAGAAAATGTTCAATGAGCAATGGCGCAGACATT
>ERZ791902.280-NODE-280-length-41661-cov-12.555497_pt1 | contig 41661 bp, 48 predicted proteins | sample MGYA00510149_ERZ791902 | MGnify/ENA primary metagenome ERZ791902 (study PRJEB30046, sample SAMN00792060) | human gut metagenome | study: EMG produced TPA metagenomics assembly of the A metagenome-wide association study of gut microbiota in type 2...
AGAACAAAGTTTATCCGAGCGAAACATCTCGGTGACAAGTTCGATAAGGCGGCAGTGCTTGCCACGTTGCAGGCAAACGCCGAACGCAAACCCAAGGTGCAGTTCAAGCAGGATGCCATCGGGAAACTGATCGACATCCAGTCGAGGATGACCGAGGGCAAGGGCATCGGCTATAAGCGTTGGCTCACGAAACACAATCTCAAAGTTATGGCACAGACCGTGAAGCTTCTGCAGGAAAAGGGCTTGACCGACGAGGACGCCCTGAACCAGCGCATCACCGAACTGGAAACCAAGTATCACGACGCACTGGCGGTGGTGAAAGACCTCGAAGGTCGCATGAAATTCAACAAAGAGCTGCGCTATCATGTCGCAGCCTATGCCAGCACCAAGAACATCGCACAGCAGTTAAAGACTGCCAAACGACCCGCAGCCTTTGAAGAACAGCACCGTGCAGAGCTGACAGCGCACCGGGCGGCAGCAGCCTATTTCAAGGCAAACAACATCACAAAGCTGCCCAGCCCGAAAAAGCTGGAAGCCGAGTATGCGCAGCTGGCATCCGAAAAGGCAAAGTTCTACGAGCAGTACAAGGAAGCCAAGGAAGAACTGCTCAAACTGAAAACCGCAAAGCAGAATGTTGCGTCCTTTTTCCGGGAGGAAGAACCGGCGCAGCAGGAGAGATAAAGGAGTGTGCGTATGATCAATCTGAAAATCGACCCGGAGTTCCAGTCCCAGATTCCTCCTCTGACCGATGATGAATTTAAGCAGCTTGAAGAAAACATCCTCAAAGAGGGCAAGCTGCTCTCTCCTTTGATTGTCTGGGGTAATATCCTTATTGATGGCCACAACCGTTATGCGATTCTTCAGAAGCATCCGGAGATTTATTTCTCCACAATGCCACTCCCGTTTGAAAGCAGAGAAGAAGTCCTCGCTTGGATTTGTAAGAACCAGTTGGGGCGGCGCAATTTAACCCCGGAGCAGAAGTACTACCTGATGGGCAAACAGTATGAAGCCGAAAAAGCCGCGCACGGCGGTGATCGCAAGAGCCGCGATGCAAAATCAAGTTCGCTAAAAGCGAACTTGATCGACAACAGCAAAACCTGCGACCGAATCGCAGAAGAAAACGGAGTGAGCAAGGACACCGTTATCCGCGCCTCGAAGTATATGAAAGGCGTGGAGATTGCGGAAGAACTGATACCAGGCTTAAAGCAGAGCATCCTGTCCGGACAGACGAAAGTGTCCAAAGCTGATATGCACCGCCTTGCCAGGACGGCCTACCATGACCGGGCACAAACTTTGCAGGATATTCTGCACCCGGAGCTGAAGGTGGAGCCGACGCCTGACGCTGACGGTGTGATCCGTGTTCCGGGCAAAGCGCCTGTCATGCCATTCCGAAAGTTTGAATCGGTTTACGACAGCGATGCTTACCCAGAGGATGTACGATACAAGTATGTGGCGTTGGAAGAACTCACTACTCGTTTCCGCATTTCGTTCAACTACCAGTTGGAGCAGATGCCCGATAATGCGCAGCGTGATGTGATTCTGGAGATCATTCACAAGCACAAGGACTACCTTGCTTCTCTGGAAGCCGCACTCGCAGATGTTAAAGACCAGACAGCATAACATCAAGCACATGGTATGCTGTTCACAGATGTCCAAAGGAGCGTGCGTTTGAACAAAAAGAAAAAGTCCACAAACACTTCCCCCTATCCCGATGAAGTCATCGACCGTCTGGCACGGGCATTCTACCCGGCCATCCTTGCCTGCTGGAACAGCGAGGAAGGCCAGCGGGAGTTTGCCGCGTGGCAGGCGGAACAGGCTCATCACACCGCCAACAAAAAGAAACAGAGCGTTCCCGACGGGGAACGCTCTGTTGTACATATCGTTATCGTCTGTGGCTTTTGGCAGGGTGCGTCCTATTCAGGGGCGCACCCTGTTTTTGTTTTGAGCCTTCACCGGCTTTTTGAGTTTCAGCCCTCTGCTTCCTGAACCAGAATCGTCAGATGCTTCTGAATATCGTCATCTGCTGTGACGGTCAGATGAATTTCGCCCACAGCTTCTCCTGCACGGACCACCGCCATGCAGCAGCCGTCAAAGGTCTCGCTTTCCGGGGTGTCGTAACGCTCCTCGGAGCAGGGGTTTGCGCTGCCTACGGCTTCCAGAATTCCTGCACCCTCTAACTCCACCTTCAGGGTGTGCTTGGTGTGCAGATCTGCGGTGCCCTTTGCGTCCACGAATTGGATCATCACAAAGGCGGCATCTTCGCCGTTGGCTTGCAAGGTCTTACGGTCTGCCGTCAGGGTCAGCTGGGCATCCTGGGCGGTGTGCAGCGCAAACTCGCCGTCACATACGCCGCCGGTATAGCCCACAGCCTTCAGCTCGCCGGGAGTGTAGGGCACACTGTAGGTGGCGGTAAAATCCACCATGGCACGGCGGCCCAGAGAAGCTCCGTTCAGGAACAGCTCCACCTCCTCCGAGGCGGAGTACACATCCACCGAAGCCGTCTGCCCTTCAAAACCGGGCCATGTCCAACTGGAAAGGTTATCCTTGAACATCCATGGCGTTTTGCTGGAGGTCTGACCGTTGCGCTCCATCCGCAGCACTGCCAGATAGGGTGCCTTCCGCAGACCGTAAACGATCTCCCGGAGATAGCTGATGGGGCGGCGGTTGCCCAGCAGATCCAAATCTCCAATGTAGGCGGTGCGTTCCGGGTAAATGCTGCTGAAGTTGGCGCCGCCATCGTAATGGAAGATGCCGCAGCCTGCCTCCCCCAGATAATCGTAGCCAGCCCATGTGAAGTCGCCAATCATGTGAGGATTCTCCTCCACGATGCGCCACAGCCGTACGATGTCTGCTGGGTAAGTCTCGGTGCCTAGCACTGCCTTGTGGGGGTGCAGTTCATGCTCCAGCACATGGCGTCCGGTAAGGTAGTTCAGACCGATCACATCGCAGGAATCCTCGCAGCCGGACAGCGCCTCAGTCAGCAGCGGATGGGTGGCAAAGTAATCCCCCTTTTCCCCGGACATCAGGCTCATAAAACTGTTCAGCGCATTGCTGCCGCCGCCATCGCCGCCGGAGGGACCGGGCTGTGCCGGGAACTTTTGCATCACATCCCCCATGATCTCCCGCAGGCGGTAACCGGCTGCCATCAGACCGTTAAGGGCGTTGGTGGTGTAGCGGGTGGGGTCCAGCTCCCGGAAGGTGTTGCAGAGCCGACGGTTGGTCTCTGCTCCGCTTTCCGAACCCGCCTCGGAGATCTCGTTGCCCACACAGTACAAAATGACACTGGGATGGTTGTAATCCTTGGCCACCATCTTCTGAATGGTGGGCTTCCAGTCCTGCTCAAAGTACAGGGCATAGTCGTAGGGATTTTTCCGCACGTTCCATACGTCGCTCAGCTCGTCCATCACCAGCACACCGTACCGGTCGCAGGCATCCAGCAGTGCCCGCCCTGCCGGGTGATGAGAGGAGCGGATGGCGTTGAAGCCTGCTTCCTTCAGTTGACGGATGCGGCGCTCCTCGGCATCGGGCAGGGTCGCTGCACCCAGAATGCCGTTGTCGTGGTGGATGCAGGCACCCCGCAGCTTGACGGTCTGGCCGTTGATGCGTACCCCATGCGCTGCATCGATGCTCAGGGTACGGATGCCGAAACGGGTCTCTTCCCGGTCCAGTTCTTCCTCGCCCTCCAGCACCTGCATAATGCTGGTGTAGAGGTTGGGGCTCTCCGGGCTCCACAGAGCCGGGCTGTCCACGCAGTACCGGAAGGAGACGGTTCTGTTTTCGCCGGGCTGGAGCAGGAGGTTCTGCCGATCGGTGAGCACTGCCGTACCCTCCCGGCAGATGGTCTGCTGCAGGGTCACCCGTTCTGTAACAGTGCTGGCAGACTGCACCTGTGCCGTCACATCCAGCAGGGCAAAGCCCTCGCCCACCTCCCGGGTGGTAATACGCACAGTATCCTGCGGCAGATAGACCTTGTTGCCCACCAGCAACCGCACCGGGCGGTAGATACCGCTGCCGGTATACCAGCGGCTGTTGGGTTCCAGACTGTTGTCTGCAATGACCTTCAGCAGGTTGTCGGCACCATATTTCAGGTAGGGACCAGCCTCCACGGTAAACTCCGCATAGCCGTTCACGTTCCGGGTCAGCAGCCAGCCATTCAGGTAGACCAGCGCCGTCTGGTACACGCCCTCAAATACGAGGGACACCGGCTTGCCTTGCCACGCCTGCGGTGCGGTGAAATGCTTCTGAAAAATGTACTCGCCGCCGGGGTAGAAGCCGGTCTGTGCACCGTTTTTCGTGTCCGGGGTGCGGGCTTCATGGATCATGGCATCGTAGGGCAGATGCACGGTTTTGGTCTGGGTATTTCCCAGAAAGGAATTCATCCGGGAATTGCCATCGCCCTTTTCTACCGTCCAATCTGCGTTGAAATTCTGTCGAATCATGCCTGTGCCTCTTTCTGTGCATGGTCTGCATCCCACTTCTTATTGGCCTTTTCCACATCCAGGAAGGCCAGCAGCACGGTGATGACGATGCCCAGAATAAAGGGGAAGGTGATGTACAGGTTGAAGATCATCTTAATGGCACTTTCGCTCTGGACCGTTGCGGTGCCCACAAAGCCGCCCAGCTTCAGCAGCCAGCCCACAGCTGCAGTGCCGATGCCGCCGCCGACCTTCACGCCCAGAGAGGAGCAGCTGTACATCATACCGTCCATATGGACGCCGGTGGTGCGTGTGGTGTAGCCGCTGGCCTCAGCAATCAGGGCATTCAGAGAACCGCTGAGGGTACCTGCAAAGATGCCCTTAATGAACATGAACAGCAGGAACATGGAGATGTTCTTCTGCATGGCAAAGTAGATCATGGGGATGCCCAGCACGCTGCTGATGGCGTAGCCCCAGAAGTTGACCTTCTGCATACTGCCGGTCTTTTTGATGAGGACAGGCGCAATGGCCAGTGCGATGATAACAGGGAACATCTTCATCATGGAGAACTGCCCCAGCAGGCTGCCATCGCCCCAGTAATAGGTGGCGCAGAACACACCGGCACCGGTGGTCAGGTTGCTCATGATGTAGTATACGATGTAGATGGCCAGGAGCATCAGGTAATACTTGTTGTGGACGAGGAGCTTTGCAGTCTCGGCAACGCCACGCTTTTCCTCCGGGGCAGCCTTGGTGTGGGTGCCTGCCTCTGGGGCCTTGTCGTTCGGCTCCTCCTCCGGCAGCTCCTTGACAGCCAGGCAGCTGATGGTGTTGACCACCAGGCCAATGATGGCAAAGATCAGGGCAGTGGTGCGCCAGCCTGCGGTGCCGCCGCCGAACTTCTCCACCAGACCGGTGACGCTGAAGCCCATGACGATGTTGGTGATAACAGCGAACATGAAGCGGAAGGAGCCCAGCTGCACACGCTCGTTGTTGTTCTTGGTGATCAGGGCGGTCAGGGCAGAGTAAGCAATGTTATTGGCGGTGTAGAACACAGCGTTCAGTGCAGTGTACACCACAAAGAAGTAGATATACTGCATGGTGGTGCTGCCAGCCGGGATGGCAAACAGCAAAAACAGGCAGAGGGAAACGCCTACCTGGCCATACAGCATCCAGGGACGAGCCTTGCCCAGCTTGGAGTGGGTACGGTCGATGAGGGTGCCAAAGATCACATCGCTGATGCCGTCCAGGACCTTGGAAGCCAGCATCAGAGAGCCGATGATGGCACTATCCAGACCCATGGTCCCGGTGAGATACAGCAGTACAAAGCTGGCAACCAGACCGTAGGAACAGTTGGATGCCAGGTCGCCGGCACCGTAGGCCAGCTTCTGATACCATTTCAGGTATGTTTTCTCCTTCGTGGCAGACATGAGGATTCTCCTTTCCGAGCGCACTGTATCATTCCAAGCGGCAGCGTGCGCCTGCCGCTTTACTTTTTTGCCAAAGCATTCTATAATAAAGCCATCGGCCGCACAGCTTTTACAGAATGTTTTTGTATTGTGCCTATATTTTAGCAATTCCGTTCACATTCCACAATGACAGCATCGTGTGCCGCATCCATCAGATTGTATCATATTCGCACATTGCGGAAAAGGAGACGCTTTCATGAAACCGGATTCCACCAGCTACGAGAATATTTTGGAGGTTGAAAATCAGGGCAGTCAGCTCTCTACCTTCTACAAGATCATGTCCCCGGTGCAGATCACGCTGGAGTCCTGTACCGGTCTGGGGGAAACCGACCAATACAGCATTCAGATGTTCTCACCCAATGGCTGCTGGCTGCATGAAAACTCGATGGATGCTTTGTTCCGTGCCCTCAGCTCCCGTCCGCTGCACCGCCACGATTATTTTGAGCTGATGCTGGTGCTGGAAGGAGAGGTCATCCAACAGATCGAGGAAAAAGAATACCCCTACCGTGCCGGAACCTGTTGTCTGGTAAACCGCAGCATCCTCCATAACGAACGGTTCACAGGCCCTGCCAAGCTCTGTTTTATTGGTCTGTCCGTAGATTTTGTCCGCAGCCTGACGGAATCTGCATCCCTGCAATTATTTGAAGCCGAGCGTCATCTGCCGGAAAATCCCATTTTGCAGTTCATGCTGGCAAATCTGGGACAAGACCTCCGAAAGGAGTATCAGGACCTTTTCCCCACACCGGAAAGCACCGATAGCCTTCAAGCCCTGACAGCGCTCATCGCCCGCATGACCCACATCCTGCACGAACCTAGTGCCGCCGCCACCTATTATTTGAAGGGCGCACTTTGCGAGCTGTTCGATTTTTTGTCATCCGGGTTCTACGTCACCCCGGTGCACCTGAGCAGCAGCCCCGAAAGCCTGCTCTTTCTGCGTATCAGCCGTTTGCTGGAGGATACCGATGGGCGGCTGCCTCGCAGCGAACTGGCACGGCTTTTGAATTACAATGGGAGCTATCTCAATTCCATCGTCCAGCGGCACACCGGTCTGTGCCTTTTTGATTATGGCCTGACCTTCTGTTTCCAGAAGGCTGAACGCCTGCTGCGGGAAACAACGCTTTCCGTCAGCGAGATCGCCCTGCAGCTCAAATTCACCAACCGCACCCACTTCTACGAGCTGTTCCGGCAAAAGTACGGCATGACCCCGCAACAATGGCGCAAGATGCAGAAAAGCGCAGAGCACTCTGAATAAGGTGCTCTGCGCTTTTCTCTTAATCTTCTAGCCCATGGCTCCCGGTTACGTTTTTCAAGTATTCTTCTAGATTGCCGTTCAGAATCAAATCCGCGTAGCCCAGCGGGTCATTGTAGATGAGGCAATCCAGTTCTGTCCTCTGCGCCATGGTGACATCCAGCGTATCCTCGACCCCAGTGCAGTCAATAGAAATTTTTCTCCCATCCCGGAGCAGCAGCTCCACGCAGCCGGTGTCTATATTAAACTTGCAGGCTCTTTCATCGTACTTCATAATCATACCCTCCAAATCTTGTTATCGGCTTACGGTCTATGACAAGGCATCAGAGTTTTGCGCCGTCCACGGGAGCCTTCATTGTTGTACCCGAAGAAAACGAAAAATCCGAACCCTTCTCCAATCGGAAACAGGTTCGGATTTTTCTTGTTTGGTGGGCGCGGGTGGATTCGAACAACCAGTACATTATATTTACAGGGCGACCGGGTTGCTTTTCCTGCGTTTTAGCGGCTTTACAGGGCTATTAGTAGTCTTATAAAACTACTGCTGTTTTTATCCAACCATAAAAAGTGGGTTACAAAGTGGGTTTTTCTGGTGCAGGAGAATACTCTGCCAGCACGTCATAAAACGCCAATGCCGCAGCTTTATCGCGGCCGGTGACGGCGTGGCTGTACCAGCCAAACGTGTCCATGCTCTTGCTGTGCCCTACCATGCGACGCAGCTCTGCCGGGGACACCGCATCCTCGATCATGCTCACAAAAGTATGCCGCAGCTCATACAGGCTTATGGGCGGGATGCCGTTACTGCGCTGGTAGAACCGCCAAAAATTGTATAGGCTCTGCTGGTTCGGCAGCAGAAAGATCGGATCATCATCCCGGAGGGGTCCGCTTTGCATGGTACGCTGCTGTAGCTGCGCCCGGATCTCGGCAGCAGCCAACGGGTGTAGGATCACCGTTCGGATCGCGTTTTCATTCTTTCCGGTTGTCTCCTCGTTCTGGCGATTGATCGCCCGCCCGATATGCAGTCGGGATCCTTCTACATCGCTCACGCGCAGGCCCAGCAGCTCCCCAGGGCGCAAACCTGTCATGACGGCCACACGGTAGGCGTGGATATTATCATCAGGAACGACTTTTCCACGGACCACACGGGTATCTGTGGAGAGCAGCACACGCAGGGCTTCAGGCTGCAGGATCTTTTTGCCCTTGTTTCGCGCGCCCTTCGGCACCGCTAAATTCTCGTCCTCCGGGCGCAGCGCTGTATACTTGTGCTGCCGTGCCCATTTGATAAAGGCCACTTCGACCCCGCGGATCCCCTGCAGCGTTTTGCGGGACAGGTTGCCTTTGCTTTTCCGTTCACTATCCGGGTTCAGACAGCCCTCGCGGTAAGATCGGTTCAGCACATCCTGCAGCATACCGGTGTTCAGATCCCCGATACGTTTCATGCCGATCACCGGCAGAATGTAATTGCGCCCGAACTTCTCTATTTGGTCTGCGTAGCTGCTGCCCGCGGCAGCCTGCGCGGAGACCAAGAATTCTGCCCAGACATCGGAGCAGCGTTTAGCTGTATCTGTGATGCCCTCATCCAGCCAAGCGTCCGCTTTCCGGTTCGCTTCCCGCTGACCGGTTCTACCCGGCTTTGCACTGGTGAAAGTCCGGCGCACGCCATTCTTCTGCACTTTGATCTGCCAGCGCTGCTGGTTTGGTAACCATGCGGCTGTATTCGTTCTTCTTGCCATGGTACACACCTCCATAGGTACACTTTGACAAGCCTGCCCTGTGGTGGTACAATACAGCTGTGTAGGTCTGTACGCCCCGCCAAGGGCAGACTGATTGCAAACGCTCCTAGTGCGCCAACACTGGGGGCGTTTTTCTTTTGCTTTTGTCAACCGACCCGCCAAATCCGGTTGACACGGTAGAAGTTCAGCAGTGATGCGGTTTTTCAGTGTTCTGTCAACTGTGTCAACATAGATTCTATATCCAGACCAAAAAAGGAAGAAAAGAAGTATATGCACCCGCGAGGAAATTCTTGAAGCGCGCCTGCGAGGGGTTATAGCGATCTGGCGTTGACATGGTTGACAGGTTGACACTCACTGCTGCCGGGAGCGCCACGCTGCGGAGATCTTTGCCCAGACGAACACGGCTGCCGCTGCGATCTGCTTGCCGAGCCACAGCATGGCCTGCACCGTCCACTTCAGCAGCATCACACACAGGGCGGCAAAAGCGGTGCACGCAGCCCCGACCAAGCCGATCAGACCGGTCATTGCTTTTGCGTTCGCTTTATCGCGGGATCTGTTTTTGTCCTTGAAAGCCTTTGTCATGGCTGCGGTTCCTTTGCTGCGCCGATATGCCATTTTAGTTCCTCCTCACCTGAACGTTTTTCTGCACTCTACTACCAGCCCCGCCACCCGGACCGGGATGTGCTTCAGATCGTAGATCTGCGGCTGGTGCACAGGGTTGAAGCTTTTGGGCGTCAGGATAACCAGATTGCCCTCCTGCCGGAAATACTTTACCGTAGCCTCATCGCCGTTCACCATGACCACCGCAAGCTGCCCGTTTTCCACTTCGGGTTGTTCCCGGACAAGGATCTGATCGCCGTCATTCAGCCCGGCGGCGGTCATACTGTCCCCGCGCACGGTCAGCCAGAAGTATCGTGCACCATCGGTCTGCATGATGGGCAGATACCCTTCAATGTTTTCTTCCACATACATCGGCAGCCCCGCCCGGACGGATCCGAGCAGCGGCGCGACCTGCTGAGGATTGAACAGTGTAGCGCCTGCAGGCAGTGCGCTGCTTCTGGCGGCCTGATCGCGCTCGATGTTCTTCCAGTCCTTCCACGCAGCTGCCTTGTCTCCATGGTTTTGCTTTACCAGCTCTTCCCAGCGATCCCCCGCCACGGCAGCCAGCCGGTTGTCCAGATCCCGATCCCAGTCGTAATCGTCCTCTGTCCAGCCGATCAGGTAGCCCGGCGTTGTCTGCAGCGCATGAGCCAAGGGCTCCAGCACGCCGATGGGCAGGTTTTCAATGTTGCCGTTTTCGTAGCGGTAGACCGTTGCCCGGTTTTTGCCCAGTATTGCAGCGAGACCGTCCACGGATAAGCCGAGCTCCATTCTTTTGTCCCGGATCCTGTTGCCAATCGTCATTGTAACGCCTCCTCTCTCCTCTATTATAATGCAAAATCGCAAATTTGCAACTTTTTTCTGTACGGTTCAAACTTTTGTCGCGTATCATGCAAAAAAGTGCTTGACTTTTGGAAACGGAGAAGCTATACTACAGGTGTCGCACAGTATGCGACAGAAAGGAGTGACGAGCGTGAACGTAGCGAAGTTCAAAGCAGCCATTGTTGAGCGTGGGACTTCCGTAGTTGAGCTTGCGGATGCTGTTGGTTTGAGCAAATCAACACTTTATCGCAAGATAAATACGGGCGGTGATGATTTTACCATCGGTGAAGTGCTGTCCATAACGAAAGCCCTGAAGCTGAGCGCAGACGAAGGGCAGCAGATTTTCTTTGCCCAGAATGTCGCACAAGATGCGACTGCAAAGGAGTGAGCATAATGCAGACGGCATTGACTGGTACATTTCGGCAGAGCCCCTTCTGGCAACTGCGCGCCCTGTTCCGGGAGCGTGGGCTGCTTGACAGCGAGGTAGCGGCTGCCGTGGGGATGCAGCCCCAGCTTTTAAGCCGCCGGATGCGCGGCGTGGCGCCGTGGCTGTCCAGCGAGATCTGCAGGATCTGTGTTGCGCTTGACATTCCGCAAAGCGATGTTGGTTTTTATTTTTTCCCTGAAGTTGCAAAGGAGGAACAGCATGGGTAACAAAGAAAAAACGCCGTATCTGCTCATCCAGATCGGCGCAGATGGAAACCCGGAGATCGAGCTAAGGGGCAGCCGTACCGAGCAGACGATGCTCTGTGCCGCGCTTATGGCAGGCATGACCGCCATGTATGGTGCGGAAGATCCTGCCGCGTATCTTACCGGCGTGATGACGGCTGCGGCAGAGCTGCTGGATCGGATGGAGGGTTGACCAATGAAACGATACACTTTTAAGATGTCCTCTGGCGGGGCGATTCTGGTAACAAACGGAGTGGTTATTCTCGTGCTGATCGGCGCGGGGCAGGTGATCCGCTGGATCGTCAACGGCATTGCGTATGCGCTGGTCGTGCGTGGAGGCTGGGTGGCTGCGGAGGCTGCGAAAGCGGCACCGGTGATCTTTCTGGCGGTAGCGGGCGGTCTGGTGTTGTCCTTGTGGGGGATGCGCAAGGACAGCGAGTACTACCGGCGCAGCAGCCAGCGGCAGTACGGCGTGATCGAACGGGATCACGCCCGCAACCCTGAATACCCGGAGAACAAAGCCCAGTGATCTGGTACACAGTGTACCTGACGGACACTGACGAGGTCGTGGCCAGCGGCACCGCCCAAGAGTGCATCAAAGCCCTTGGCATGACCCGCCACAGCTTTTACAGCACCGTCAGCAAGGCCGCACTGGGTCAGAGGCATAAATACACGTTTTTCAAAGAGGACATCAAAAAGGAGGACCTACCGCAATGACTTTTACTTTAACTATCAACGGCGAGAGCGCCGCCGAGCTGCTGACAGCGCTGCAGCAGCTGAACACCACCCCGCTGGAGAAGCCTCAGAGCAAGCCCGCAAAGGCTCCGGCAAAGCAGCAGCGCTCTGCACCCGCAGCGGCGCCCGCAGCCGCTCCTGCTGAGAATCCGGTTCCCGCTCCCGCTGAGCAGCCGGAACCTGTGGCAGAGCAGCAGCCCGCTGAACCCGAAAACACGGACGCGCCGGCCATCACCCCGGAGCAGCAGCTGACCAAGATCCGCGACCTTGCCCGCTCCCTGATCGCTGCGGGCAAGAGCAAGGAAGTCCAGAAGGTCATCAACTCCACCGGTGCCCGGATGGTGTCGAAGATCCCGGAGGACAGCTACACCGCCGTGTGGGAGCAGCTGTGCAAGATCAAGGAGGATCTCGATGCCGCCGATTAAACACGCGCTGCTGGGCGCGTCCAGCGCTGCCCGGTGGATCGCCTGCCCGCCCTCTGCCCGCCTGACAGAGAACATGGACGGTGGATCCAGCAAGTACGCCGAGGAAGGAACCAAGGCGCATGAAGCGTGTGAACACGCCCTCCGTTACAAACTGAAAAAGTGGGAGGACGGCAAACCCTTTGATCTGCTGACCGACTGGGCGCAGTGGTCAATGCCCACGGAAATGTTCAACGCTGCCTGCCGGTACACCTCTTTTATCTATGATTTGTGGGTCGGCTTTACCTCCCGCCCCGGCGTGTTCATTGAGCAGGAGGTCAATGTGGAGCAGTGGGTGCCCGGAGGCTTTGGCACCTGCGACTGCCTGCTGATCGGAGACGGCGTGCTGCACATCGTGGATTTCAAGTACGGGCAGGGCGTCCCGGTCAGCTGCGAGAACAACCCCCAGCTGATGTACTACGCGCTGGGCGCGTATGCTCTGTTCGCCGCAACGGACGAGATTCAGACCGTGCGCATGAGCATTGTTCAGCCCCGGATCCAAGAAGAGCCAGAAACCTTTGAAATGCCGCTTGCGGATCTGCTGGACTGGGCTGAAAAGACCCTGCGGCCGGCGGCCATGCTGGCATGGGAGGGCAAGGGTAACTTTGCGCCGGGCGAAAAGCAGTGCCGCTTCTGCAAGGCGTACCCCACCTGCCGGGCATGGCAGGACAAATACGGCGATCTGGCTGGGTTTGAGCCTCTGCCGCAGTCCGCTACACTCTCCGACGAGGAACTGGGTGAGTGGCTGCGGAAGCTGGTGGGACTGGCTGACTATGCCCGTGATCTGGAGGAGTACGCGCAGCAGGCTCTGCTGGACGGCCACCAGATCCCCGGCTGGAAGCTTGTGGAAGGCCGCAGCACCCGCAAATGGAGCGATCAGGACGCAGCTTTCCGGCAGATGCAGGCTGCAGGCATTGACGAAGCCATGCTGTACACCCGCACCCCCATCTCCCTTACTGTGGCAGAAAAGATGATCGGCAAGAAGAAGTTTGCTGAGACCATGTCTGCCTTTATCACGAAAGCGCCGGGCGCACCAAAGCTGGCCAATGACAGCGACCCGCGCCCCGCCTATAACCGCTTAGAAGGATTTGAGCCATTATGAGCAAAGCCGATCTTCTTTGCCGAGACTGTGTGTTTTGTGCAAAAGGTAAAGACTTTGAAGGAGAATGCGCCAAACTCGGTGCACGAGTAACAACTTATCACGACACTGTGCATCCACAATGCCCCGGCGGGAAACGGATGCACTCGGTAAAAACAGAAAGAGGTACTGCTATGAACGCAAATGAAATTATTATCCCCTGCCGCCTGTCTTACGCCAACATCTGGGAGCCCAAGCAGGTCAACGGCACCGGCGATCCCAAGTACAGCTGCTGCCTGCTGATTCCCAAGAGCGACAACAAGACGGTGCAGCGTCTGCAGGCCATGATCGAGCGGATCAAGAAGGATCCTGTGGCGCTGGCAAAGTGGGGTGGCAAGCTGCCCCCGGAGAAGAGTTTCAAGTCCCCGCTGCGTGATGGTGACGAGGAGAAGGACGATGAAAACTACGCCGGCTGCTACTTCATCAACGCCAACGCCAGCGAGAAGCGCCACCCGCGCATCATTGATCGGCAGTGCAATGACGTGCTGGATCAGGACGAGGTGTACAGCGGTTGCTACGCCAACGTGAAGATCGGTCTGTTCAGCTTCAGCGCCAGTGGTAACAAGGGCATCGGCGCCGGGCTGGAGGTCATCCAGAAGGTGCGTGACGGTGAGCGTCTGAGCGGTGGCAGCAGCTTGGAAGGTTTTGACGTACTGGACGATGATGCAGCCGATATGCTGGGCTAAGTAATACGCCGGGTGCCCCGACACGGTACCCGGTTCTTTTCAAAAGGAGGACTGCCCTGTGAAAATCATCACGGTTGATATTGAGACCTATTCCCCACAGGACATCAGCGAAGTCGGGCTTTTCCGGTACGCACAGGATCCAGAGTTTCAGGTGTTGCTGTTCGGATACGTCTCTGAAGAATCCGATATCCCAAAGGTCATTGACCTGACAAGCTGGCCGGACACCAAGCATTTTCTGCGGGAGCAGCTGCCGTGGCTGCTGGATGCCAGCTACACCAAGCGGGCGCACAACGCCGCCTTTGAGTGGTGGTGCCTGTCGGAGGCCATGGGACTTGACTGGGAACAGCGGGTGTTCTGGCTGCAGCAGTGGGAGTGCAGCATGATCCATGCGCTGTACTGCGGCCTGCCTGCCCAACTGGGCGCGCTGGGCAAGGTGCTGCAGCAGCCGGAGGACGCGCTGAAAATGAAGGAAGGTAAAGCCCTGATCGGCTACTTCTGCAAGCCCTGCAAGCCCTGCAAACCCACAAAGCGCAACGGCGGGCGCACCCGCAACCTGCCGGCGCACGACCCTGCCAAGTGGAAGCTGTTCGAAAAGTACAACGGCATGGACGTGATCGCAGAGCGCGCCAATGACCGGCGCCTTGCGCACTGGCCGGTACCGGAGGCTCTGATGCAGCAGTGGCGGGATGACGTGGAAATGAACGCCATGGGCGTGGCAGTGGATATGGATCTGGTGAACGGCGCGCTAAGCTGCGCCGCACAGGTTGAGAAGGAGCAGACCGCCGAGTGCACGACCCTGACCGGGCTGGCGAACCCGAACAGCCGGGATCAGCTGCTGGGCTGGCTGCATAACCGCGGCGTTGATCTGCCGGGGCTGACCAAGGACGCCGTGGCGCACGCTCTGGCCGGGCATCTGCCGGAAGATGCCCGGCGGGTGCTGGAGCTGCGTCAGCAGATGGGCAAAACCAGCTGCACCAAGTACGACACCATTGCTGCCTGTGCGGGCCCGGATGATCGGGTGCGCGGCACCCTGCAGTTCTACGGTGCATCCCGCACCGGGCGCTGGGCCGGCAGGCTGCTGCAGGTGCAGAACCTGCCCCGTACATACCTTGACCACCAAGAGGACTGGCGCAGGATCATTAAGCTACACGATGCGTACAGCATCGAGCTGCTGACCGGTAACGTCAACGACACGCTGAGTCAGATGATCCGCACGGCGCTGGTGCCTGGCGAGGGGTACACCTTTATTGATGCGGACTTCTCCGCGATTGAGGCACGGCTGATCGCTTGGCTGGCCGGGGAGGACTGGGTGCTGGATGTTTTCCGCACCACCGGCAAGATCTACGAGGCCACCGCAGCCCGTATTTTCGGCGTACCGTTTGAGAGCATCGTCAAAGGCAACCCGAATTACAAGTACCGGCAGCGCGGCAAGGTGGCAACGCTGGCGCTGGGCTATCAGGGCGGCGTGGGTGCCATGAAGCGCATGGGCGGCGATCAGCTGGGTCTGGACGATGCCGGGCTGCAGGATATCGTGGACCGCTGGCGGGGGCAGAACCCGAAGATCTGCGCCTTGTGGCGCCGGATGCAGCGGGCCGCTGTACAGACGATCCGCACCGGCAGAACCACCTGTCCGCGGGAGGGCGTGTATTTCCGCAAGGAGATAACCCCGGAGTGTCCTTTTCCGTTCCTGACCATGCAGCTGCCCAGCGGGCGCAAGCTGTTCTACGCCGATCCCGGCACCACCGAGGATGACCGGATCACCTACAAGGAGTGGGACTACGGTCACTGGTCTGAATCTGAGACCTACGGCGGCAAGCTGACAGAGAATCTCACCCAAGCCGTGGGGCGTGACTGTCTGGCCTTTGCACTGGACAACCTGCGCCGGGCGAACTACCGGGTAGTGTTCCATGTCCATGACGAAGTGGTGATTGAGTATCCTTCCCGGCGTACCGCAGATACAGAGTGGGCGCTGCAGAACGTTATCGACATTATGAGCATTGTACCCCCTTGGGCGCAGGGTCTGCCCCTGAACGCGGCAGGCTGGTACGGTGACTTTTTCACAAAGGACTAAGGCCATGAGCACAAAAAAAAATTCCATCATTCTGGAGGGCGCTGCTGTGTACGCTGTCTCCCTCGACAGCAGCCTGCGGCGCTTGCAGACGGAGTATGACGCCCTGATGGCTGCCAAACGCTACAACGAGGCCAAGGGCGTGGATAAAGCCATGCGCATCCTGCGCCGGCTGGAAGTCCATGTGATCCTGTCAAAGGACTGGAGGGAAACTGTAAGATGACCCAGAAAAAAAAAAGACAATCGCCTGCCCATTCTGGACGAAAAAGCCCGCTGCGTCTGCGGTGCAGAAACCTACGGCCCGGAAAAGCGTCCGCACGGTGCTGTGGGGCTGATCCGCTACCGCAAGAGCAAGTACGGCAATGATGGTGGGTACTCTGTGGGCTGTACCCGCTGCGGGCGGCTGGGTGCGCGTGGACGGACACAGGTTGACGCACTGGCGCACTGGATGGGGCAGACGTTCAAATATGGCCCGTTGAAGGAGGACAAAGACAAATGAGCGCTACACCGATCACGATCAGCATAGCGGGCAGCCGCTCGGCCACAGTATGGGCTGCACTGTCCCCCACTTGGGAGGACTTCTCAGATCTGCTTTACCAGCACATGAAAGCGAACTGCGGCACCGAGACCCACGCAGAGTACATGAACCTGCCCAAGGCTGAGCAGGACAAGCGCAAGGACGTGGGCGGCTTTGTGGGCGGCAGCCTGCGGGACGGTCTGCGCCGCCGCGGCTGCTGCACCGGGCGCAGCCTGATCACGCTGGATATGGACAACTGTGCACCCGGCAGCACAGAGCAGTGGGTGGCTGCCATTAAGGCCATGGGCACGGCGGCAGTCTACTCCACCCGGAAGCACGACCCGGAGCACCCCCGGCTGCGGGCGATCTTCCCTACGGATCGCGTGATGCAGCCGGAGGAGTACCAGCCCTGCGCCCGGATGCTGGCGCAGATGCTGGATCCTGAAATGGTGGTCTTTGACCGCACCACCTTTGAAAACGAGCGCCTGATGTACTGGCCCAGCCGCAGCGCAGACAGCAAGTGGGTGTGCGAGTACACCCCGGACGGTGAGCGCATTGCCGTGTCGGATCTGCTGGACGCCTACCTGGACTGGCATGACGTGCGGCAGTGGCCCACCTGCCCCTCTGAGACGGTCACGCTGCCCGGCGGCAAGCAGGCCGACCCCACAGCCAAAGGCGGCGCCGTGGGCGCTTTCTGCCGGGAATACGACATTCCGGCAGCGATCGAGAAGTTTTTGCCGGGCGTCTATGTGGATGCCGGCCCCGGTCGCCTGACCTATGCGCTGGGCAGCACCACCGCGGGCGCTGTGCTGTACGATGACGACCACTTTATCTACAGCCACCACAGTACTGACCCCGCCGGGGGCAAGCTGCTGAACGCGTGGGATCTGGTGCGCATTCACCGCTTCGGGGATCTCGATACAGACGTGACCCCCGGCACTCCCACAGCTTCCCTGCCCAGCTGGCAGCAGATGCGCACCCTGGCTGAGAGTGACGGCCCGACTGCAGCGCGGCTGCGGGACGAGACTGTTAAAAACGCGCTGTCTGGGTTCTCCCCGGTAGAGGATGACCTCCAACAGGAGCCGGAGAAAGCCGCGAACGATGCCGAGGACTGGCAGAAGCAGCTGATCCGCACCCAGAAGGGTGCGCTGGCCTGCACCACGCAGAACGCGTGGGTGATCCTTGAGAACGACCCGGTGCTGAAGGGCAGAATCTGGCAGGATACCTTTGCGGATCGTCTGCGGTGCGCTGGCCCGTTCCCGTGGCCAGGGCGTGACGGTGAACGGGACTGGGCTGACGAGGATGACGCGGGTGTGCGCTGGTATCTGGAGACGGTCTATCACTTCAGCGGTACCGCCAAGGCAGCGGATGCGGTAGCCCTGACCGGCAGCCGCCACGCCAAGGATCCGGTGCGCAGCTATCTGTCCGGGCTGAAGTGGGACGGCAAAGAGCGGCTGGATACCCTGTTCATTGACTATCTGGGCGCCGAGGATAACAGCTACACCCGCGCCGTCACCCGCAAAATGCTGGTGGCTGCCGTGGCGCGTTGCTTCCGTCCGGGGTGCAAGTTTGACCAAATCTGCATCCTGAGCGGCAAGCAGGGCATCGGCAAAAGTCTGCTGCTCTCCCGTCTGGGGCGGGACTGGTTCAACGACAGTATCACCAGCTTTGACGGCAAGGAAGCCCGCGAAAATCTGCGGGGTGTCTGGATCGTAGAGCTTGGTGAGATGACCGCTTTTTCCCGCTCTGAGAGCGAGGCCGCCAAGCAATTTCTGAGCCAGACCGAGGACAGATACCGGGCGGCTTATGGCCGAAGAACGGTGCAGTATCCCCGCCGTTGTGTGTTTTTCGGTACCTCCAACAGCACCGACTTCCTGCGGGACGCCACCGGAAACCGCCGCTACTGGCCCATAGATTGCAGTTTTGAGCGCCGGACGAAGCTGGTGCATGACGATCTGACCCCCGCAGAAGTAGATCAGATCTGGGCTGAAGCCGTTGCCTGCTACCAGCAGGGTGAGGAACTGATCCTGCGGGATGACCTGCTGGCGGCTGCCGTGGCAGAGCAGCAGGCGCACATGGAGCGTGACCCGTGGGAGGGTCAGATCGAGGACTTTTTGAACCGTCCGGTGCCCACAGACTGGATGAAGCGCGATATTGATCAGCGGATCTGCTACTGGGAGACCTCCGGTCAGAGCGCAGAAAACACGGTGCAGCGCACCAGCGTATGCGTCAACGAGATCTGGCGGGAGTGCATCGACCGCACCGGCAGGGAGCTTGACCGGCAGCAATCCAAGCGTATTTCCGCGGTGCTGGCAAATATCCCCGGATGGGTAAACCTGAAGAACAGCCGCCGCTGCGGCCCCTACGGTACGCAGCGGGTATGGATCAGAGAGGAGCAGTAAATATGGCCGACTTAACACCGGGAACCATAATCCACCCGCCGGTTTTAGTGCCGGAACACGGCTGTGCATTTCCCGAAGATTCAGAAGGTTACTATCAGGTGTGCCGGTTCTACAAAGTACGGAACCGCACGCACGGGCGTAAAGCACCGCCTGAATGGAATGTACCGAAATGCGATCTTTTCAACATCTGGCTGGACAAGCCACTGACGAAGTGCACCGCCTGCCGGGCGTTTTGTGAAAGCGAGGAACTGCTGAAATAAGCAGCTGTCAACCGCGTCAACGTAAAAAGCGGAATTTCCCCAAGAACCGAAGAAAACAAGCAATCTGTCAACGTTGTCAACCGGGCGTTTTCGTTTGGTTGACAAACTGGTTGACGCTGAAAAGCAAGCAATCAAGCTGTTTTTCTGGTTCTGTCAACGTTGTCAACTATAAAACCTACTAGAAGAAGTAGAAAAGAAGAAAACAAGCGCACGCATAAGGCGCACACGCTTGTATGCTTGTGCCCGCGAGGGCATATAAGACATTTTGGTTGACAACGTTGACAGATGCCGGAAAAGCGGCTCCACTGCTGCATTTTTCCCGTCAACTTCAAATTTTCGGGTTTGGTTGACAGCCGGATCAAGTAAAGGAGTACAAAATGCGAGAGAAAACGGTAGAAGCAGCCCTGCGGAAGGCCGTGGAGGACGAAGGCGGGCTGTGCTTGAAGTGGGTGTGTCCGGGTCACACGGGTGTGCCGGATCGGATCATTCTCTTTCCCTACGGCGTCATTGCTTTTGTGGAATTGAAGCGCCCTGGTGCACAGGTCAAAGCAGGCGGGCTGCAGGAGTGGTGGCGGGAAAAGCTGGCGGGGCTTGGTTTTCTCTGCTGCGAGATCAGCACAGTCGAGCAGGCAAAACGTCTTACCCGTGCTTTGGCAAACACATCGTACATGATGCAATCACAAGAAGCTGATGAACCGTGGTGCATCGAAGATCACCTTGACTGACCCACGCCATAAAAAAAAAGAGGAGGTCAAATCTTATGCAGCATTTCACGCCGCACCCGTATCAGCAAGCGGCTATTAACGCGATCCTTGACAAGCCCAGCGTTGCGCTGTGGATGGAGATGGGTCTGGGCAAAACCGTAGTTACCCTGACCGCCATTGATACCCTGATCTATGACGCTGCCGAGATCCGGCGCGTGCTGGTTGTGGCGCCGAAGAAGGTGGCAGAAGCTACATGGCAGGACGAGGCGCAGAAGTGGGATCACCTCCAGCACCTGCGGATCTCCACCGTGCTGGGCACCGAGGCACAGCGCATTGCAGCCTTGAACACCCCGGCAGATGTGTATATCATCAACCGCGAAAGCTGCTACTGGCTGGTGGGGTACTACGGCAGACACTGGCCTTTTGACATGGTGGTGCTGGATGAAGCATCCAGTTTCAAGAACCACGCCGCCCAGCGGTTTAAGGCACTGAAGGCTGTGCGGCCGAAGATCGCCAAGGTGGTGGAGCTGACCGGAACCCCGGCGCCCAACAACCTGTTGGATCTCTGGGCGCAGATCTATCTGCTGGATCAGGGGGAGCGACTGGGCAAGTACGTCACGCACTACCGGCAGGCCTATTTCTGGCCCACAGAATACAGCTGGGAAGCCAAGGACGGGGCGGGCGATGCGATCCGGCGCAAGATCTCTGATCTGGTGCTGAGTTTCAAAGCCGCCGACCTGCTGGAGCTGCCGGAAAAGATCGTGGAGGACGTGCCTGTTGTGCTGGATGCAAAGGCCGCAGCAGCCTATAAAACCATGGAGAAGAAGTGCCTGCTGCAGGTGGACGGCGAAGCCATTACGGCCCAGCAGGCAGCGTCCCTGACCAATAAGCTGCTGCAGCTGTGCAATGGTAGCTTGTACGATGACGATGGCCAGATGCACCAGATCCACCGCTGCAAGCTGGATGCCTTTGACGAGCTGATCGACCAGCTGGACGGGCAGAGAGCCCTTGTGTTTTACCATTTCCGTTTTGACGAGGAGCAGCTTGTGGAGACCCTGAAACACAACCACAGCGGTCTGCGCGTGGCTGTGCTGCGGGATAACAAAGACGCAGCGGCATGGAACGCTGGGGAAATTGACGTTCTGCTGGCGCAGCCTGCCTCTTGCGCCTACGGATTGAACCTTCAGCAGGGCGGGCACCACCTGATCTGGTACAGTATGCCGTGGAGTTTGGAGCTGTACGCACAGGGCGAAGCCCGGCTTTACCGGCAGGGGCAGAAGCAGAGCGTGATCGTGCATCGGCTGATCGTGAAGCACGGTGCGGATGAGCTGGTAGTAAAAGCGCTGAACAGCAAAGACCGCAACCAGAACGCCTTAATGCAGGCGCTGAAGTCGTATATCAAAGAAAGGGGCTAATCTATGAGTATTCGGGCTTTCCGGCGGCTTTCCAGAGCGGAGCGCCGGGCGTACATTTCGCGGGTACAGGATCCGCTTACCCTGCGTGTGCTGGAGATTGCATTTCTGGGCGCTGGCAAGGTCAGCTGGGCAAAGGTGGCCTGCATGATTGGCGGCGGTAACACCCCGGACAGCGTGCGCATGATGGCAACCCGCGTGATCGCACAACTGTAAGTTGAACCTGTTCGTTTCTGAAGCACCTCTTGCGGTAGTCTTGAAAATAGATTACCGCGGGAGGTGTTTTTCTATGCGCTGCGCAGACCACGCGCTTGAATATCGGAAGCTTGCCGACATTAAGCCGTACCAGAAGAATCCGCGGAAAAATGACAAGGCTGTGGCCGCGGTGGCAAACAGTATCCGGGAGTATGGTTTTCAAAGCCCCATCATCGTGGACAAGGACGGCGTGATTATTGCCGGGCATACCCGGTACAAGGCAGCAAAGCGGCTGCGGCTGTCCACTGTGCCCGTGATCGTGGCCGCAGAGCTGACCTCAGAGCAGGCAAAGGAGCTGCGTATTGCAGACAACAGCACCGGCGAGGTAGCCGAGTGGGATCTGCCGGTGCTGTCCGCAGAGCTGGCGCAGTTGACCTTTGACCCTGCAAAGTTTGGCCTGCCGGTGGATCTGTTGACCCCGGAACAGCCCGAAGAACCAGAGCCTGATGCCGAGGAGGAGCTGCTGGAACGTGACCGGCCATACAAGGCAGAACGCAGCTGGCAGAACACCCAGATCTCTGTATTCGACAGCGCCAGCCCCTACGGCATCCCGGCAATGGCACCTATGGAGCCCGTGCCGGACGATATCGTGTGGGAGGGGTTCAATTACGCGCTCACTGAGACAGCGCCCGCCGGGAAGGGGTTGCACTTCTTTTTGGATGACTATCAGTTTGAACGGGTCTGGGCAGCACCGGACAGGTATCTGGATCTGCTATCCCGTTTTGACTATGTGATCGCCCCGGACTTCTCACAGTACGGAGACTGGCCGGGCGCGCTGAACCTCTACAACCATTACCGCAAAATGTGGTGCGCTGCGTACTGGCAGGAGTGCGGGATCCGTGTTGTGCCCTATGTGATCTACCGGGAGGATCTAGCGGCATGGGCGCTGGACGGGATTCCCGTCAACGCGCCGATCTGTATGTCAAGCGTCACGGCCATGAACAAACCCAGTATGCTGCCTGCTATGCGCAAACTGGTGGAGCATGTTCTGGGCACCCTGCACCCCACGCAGCTGCTGTGGTATGGCCTGGAACCGGAATGGCTGCACGAAGTGTATACCGGGCCGCTGATCCATATCCCGCCTTTTTCCGTGAGTATTGAAAGGCGCACCAAAAAATGATAACATGAAAACGAGGTAAACCATGCCAAAAGGTTCTGGCGCTGGCCCGAAGTCCAGCAGTTCCTCCTCCAAGAAAGGTGGCGGGCAGCGTTTTCTTCCTGCCGTCATCAACCCGAATACACCCCAGCATCCGAACATTCTGCCGGATCCCAACGATCCTTTGAGCCGTTACGCCGGTGTGCGTGGGCAGCCGATGGATATTGATCCCGCTGCCAGGGACTCAAACCCGAACTTTTCCAAGGGCGAAGCATACCAGACAAACTGCCAGCGCTGCATCTGGGCCTATGAAATGCGCCGCCGTGGCTATGACGTGGAAGCAAAGCCCCGAACGCAGAGCATAAGCGACCCCGCCTATAATCGCGGGTGGACAACCTTCATGCAGGGCGGTTCTGCCGCATCACTGGTTAGTACCCCCACGCAGAAGGCTGTGGAGAAGCAGATGGCGTCTTGGGGCGAAGGCGCCCGTGCAGTAGTGCAGATCACCTATAAGAGCGGCAGGTGCGGCCATGTTTTTATCGCGGAGCGCCGGAACGGCAAAACGCTTTTTGTGGAGCCGCAGGCATACAGCTGGTACAAACCGTCTGAGGGGTATCTGAGTACCATGTCAAAGCACATCACCATGTCCCAGACGCATCTGATGCGTATCGACAACATGCAGCCCGATCCAAACAAAGTAGGTATTTTCGTACAACCCAGCAAGCACTGATCTAGGAGGATTTTACAATGGCCGTAAACTATGCAGACGCCAAAAAGAAAGCCCTTGCCCGCGATCCCAAAACCGCCGTATGCCTTGACTACGGGGATGCGTGGTTCTTTGCCCCCAAGGCGGGCGGCATCGGGGACGGCATGGTGGTGATGAAGAACAACGGCGAGGTGAAGCCCATGTTCATGTACGCCGCTATGGGGACCGGATTCGACAAACCCAAGAAGCTGAACTTTGCTACCGGACAGGCCAATGCCCGCACCGCCGCTAAAAAGGCGGCTCCGAAGAAGAAAAAGTAAAACCGTTCGTTTTCTGAAAGCTATCTCTGGTATGCTCACCGGAGATAGCTTTTCTTTTTGCTATCCCGCCGGGGGCGTTTTTCCTACTCCTTTCCGCTCCCGGTGCATCTTAGCCAAAACGGCACGCACGCGGGCCACCTCCTCCCGCATGGCCCACAGCAGGCCAGCGCGTGCCGTTTTTATTTCGGAGGTGATCTATTGGCCCGCAAGTCTAAAATAAGCAAATGGGACACTCCCGCCGGGCTGCTGCGCTTGCAGCGGCTTGCCATGCAGGGACTGACGCAGGCCGAGATCTGCGCAGCCATTGACGTGCCTGTGCGCACGTTCCGGCGCTGGTGTACCGAAAACAAAGAAATTGCGCAGGCGGTTGCAACCGGCAAGGAAGTTGCCATTGCAGCTGTGGAGGACGCGCTGTTCAAGAAAGCACTGTCCGGTGATCTGGGCGCGATGTGCTTCTTTCTGAAGAATCGAGCGCCCGAACAGTGGAGTGAGCACCCAGAGCTGCGCGGGTACGACGGGAAGGTGGTGTTTGTAGATGACATCCCAAAGACGGCCCCGCCCGAAGCAGAGCCTGCTGGCGCCGAAGCAGCTGAAACTAAGTGATCTGATCATTCCGGAGTACTACGCCGCTCATACAGCGATCTGGTCCGGCGAGTATAACGAGTATCTGGGCGATGGTGGACGTGGTTCTCTGAAATCCACCTTTGCCGTCACAGAGGTGGTGCTGCTGGTCATGCGCACCCCAAACATTCACGCGGTAGTGCTGCGTAAAATCGGCAACACCATTGCCACCAGCGTCTGGCCGGAGTATAACCGCGTCATTGACCGCATGGGGATCCGGCACCTGTGGAAGCAGACCAAAAAGCCGTACACCCTGACCTATATTCCCACTGGACAGACGATCCAGTTTTACGGTCTGGACGACCCCGGCAAGCTGAAATCCATTGCGGTGCCGTTCGGCTATTTCGGCGTGATGCACTTTGAAGAATTTGATCAGTTTGACGGCCCGGAGGAGATCCGAAACGTGGAGCAGTCTGTTTTCCGCGGCGGCCCCTTCAGCTTTTCCTTCAAAACCTTCAACAGCCCGGCCATGGCGCGGCACTGGGTCAACCGGTACAAGCGGGAGCCAAAGCCTAAGCAATTCCGGCACCATACCACCTATCTGACCACCCCGCCCGAATGGCTGGGTCCGCGCTTTTTTGACGATGCCGAAACCCTGAAGCAGCGGGATCCCACTGCATACGCCCACGAGTACATGGGCGAGGTGGTGGGCTGCGGGCAGCAGGTGTTTACCAACATCACACTGCGGCCGATCACGCGGGAGGAGATCGCGGAGTTTGACCGCCGGTACTACGGGCTGGACTTTGGCTGGTACCCGGATCCGAACCACTTTGGTGGGCTATCTTATGACCATGCCCGGCAAATCGTGTACATTTTCGAAGAGCACCGGGCGCAGCGGGAGACGGACGCCGCGCTGGCGCAGGTGCTGCAGCCCCACCTGCTGGATGATATCGTGGGTGACAGCGCAGCCAACCGGTCAATCGCTACACTGCGCGATCTGGGGTACCGCGGGCTGCGGGGCTGCCACAAGTACGCAGCCAACGGCGGCACCAGCGTGACAGACGGCATGAAGTGGCTGCAAAGCCGTGCAGAGATCGTGATCGACCCGGTGCGCTGCCCGTGGACGGCGCGGGAGTTTTCCGAGTATGAGTATGCCATAGACAAAAAGACCGGCGAGGTGATGCCCGGCTATGTGGACGCTGCAAACCACAGCATTGACATGGCCCGGTATGCGCTGGAAGATGTGTGGCAAAAGAGAGGTGTGCAGAACGCATGATAAACCACGCAGACATTGAGAACGTGATCGGGTGCAAGACGTTGGTCACGGATCGGATGCAGCAGGCAATCGAGGGCTGGTATGACGCGGCGATTGACGGCCTGCCGATGAACCACAACCCGGAGACCCTGACGCTGGGACTGCCTTCCCTGATCTGCTCCGAGCTGGCGCGCCTGACTACGCTGGAATTGGAGGTCAAAGTGGAGGGCAGCCCGCGGGCTGACTGGATCAATACCCAGCTGCAGCGGGTCATTTCCCCGCGCAAAAGGCGTATTCTGGCCGTTGCCCTTGCGCTGGGCAGCGGCATGTGGAAGCCCTACCAGAGCGGCAGCAAGCTGGGTATTTCCTTCAGCAACGCCGCCTGCTATTTCCCCGTCTCCCACGACATCGAGGACAGTCTGACCGAGGGTGTTTTTATTGACACCATACAGGACAACGGGGACTACTACCACCGTCTGGAGTGGCTCCATGTGCTGGAAAGCCGCCGGGATCTGCGGGACGAAGAGTTGGCGCAGCTGGAGGACAACGACCTTGACGCCCCGGCGCAGTTTCCCTGCGTCAAAGTGGTGAACATGGCCTTCCGTAGCTCTACGCAGGACAGTCTGGGCAGCCCGGACGAGCTGAGCATACGCCCGGAGTGGGACGAGATCCAGCCGGTGGCGTACCTGTCCGGGCTGGAGAAGCTACCGGTGGGCTACTTTGTCACCCCCATCGTGAACAGCGTGGATCCCGGCAGCGAGTTGGGCGCGGCCATGTTCGAACCCGCCCGCGTCCAGATCATTGACGCCGAGGAGCAGTACACCCGGCTTGACTGGGAGTACGAAGCCGCCGAAATGGCGATTGACGTGCCGGACACCTACCTGAAGCCCGGCAGCGCTGGCGAGGATCTTTCACGCGCGCAGGCGCTGAAGCTGTACGGTGTGCCCCCGGAGGGGATCTCCGGGACGGCGCCGCACCACCGGGAGCGCCTTTTCCATGGCATGAACGTGAACACCGGTATCACCCAGAACGCGCCCTTCTATCAGGTGTTTGCCCCCGCGCTGCGTGACACCGGCTATCTGACCGGCCTGAACCAGTATCTGCGCAACGTGGAGAGCCACGCCGGACTGAGCTTTGGCGTGATCTCGCAGGTGGCAGACGTGGAAAAGACCGCCACCGAGATCGTGAACAGCCGCCAGAAGCTGTATGCAACCGTTTCCGACCTGCAGGCAGCACTGGAGGACGCGCTGCGCGGTCTGATTGATGCCCTTGACTACTGGGGCGATCACATTAAGGGCGCGCCAGGACGCGGGAAGCTGAACATCGCGTTCCACTGGGATGACAGCATTATTCTTGACCGTATCACAGAGATGGATCAGTGGCGGCAGGATGTGTCCATGGGGCTGCGCAGTAAGGCTGAGTATCGGCAGCACTTCTTTGGCGAGGACAAGGAGACCGCGGCGCAGGCGATCCGGGAGATCCAGACCGAGAGCGCCGCAACAGATATTTTGCAGGGGGTAATCGACAATGGCGACGGCTAAGAGCGCAAAGACAGCGCAGCTGCGCCGGGCAGCAGAGCGCATGGACTGGCTGATGGCGAATGCCCGGATCTTGCGCAGTCCGGCGCTGTGGGAGAAATACTACGAGGCGCAGCGCATAATCCGTCTGCTGGGCTTTGAGGTGACACTGGAAGGCGACAAGCATCGGGTGACCCCATGCTGACGCCGGAGCAGGTCAACGCGTATGCCGGGCTGCTGGCTGCCCCGTGGGACGAGCTGAACGAGCGGATCCTGCGGGATATGGTGCGCCGGATCGTGAAGGCGGGCGGCGTCACCGCCACAGCCGAGTGGCAGAGTTACCGGGCGCAGGCGTTGGGCGCCAGCAAGGCCTATCTGATCCAGCAAATGAACCTGATCGTGCAGCAGATCGGCCCGAAGGAAGCTGCTATTTTCGCACAGGCCATGAAGCAGGCCTACGGGATAGACGTGAACGATGCCGCCAAGGCAGGCCGGATACTCCCTGCACTGGGAGAGAACGAGGAGGCGCAGCAGATCGTCCAGAGCGGCTACCGGCGCACCCTGAACACCCTGTACAACCTGACCCAGACCCGCGCGCTTATGGGTAACCTGAACATGACAGAGACCTCCCAGCGGCAGCTGGCCTATTATCTGGATATGGCGCACGCGGATGCGATCAGTGGAGCCTTCAGCTCTGACGCTGCCGCCCGGCGGGCGCTGAATGAGCTGGCAACCAAGGGTCTGGGCGCGATCACCTACCCAAGCGGTCATGTGGACACGCTGGACGTTGTGGTCTTACGGGCTACACGCACCGGAGTAAACCAGACCGCTGGGGAGATCACCCGTTACAATGCGGACACACTGGAGTGCGATCTGATGGAGCTGGATGCCCATGTGGGCGCCCGTACCGGTGATGGCGGGCAGAACCTGACCAACCACAGCTGGTGGCAGGGACAGCTGGTCAGCCGCAGCGGGCAGCACGGATACCTGTCCCTGTCAGATATCGGCTACGGGGATGTGCGCGGCTTTATGGGTGCAAACTGCGCCCACAACTGGAGTATGTACTGGGAAGGCGCCAGCAAGCGCAGCTATTCCCCGGAGCGTCTGGAGCGGATCAACAGCGCCACTGTTTCCTACAACGGGAAGGAGATCGGGCGGTACAAGGCTACCCAGATGCAGCGTGCACAGGAACGCCAGATCCGGGCGGATAAGCGGGCGTTTCTTGTTGCCAAGGAAAGTGGCCAGAAGGATGCAGAAAAGGCCGCAGCGGACAAGCTGGCGGCCTCCCGTGCAAAGATGAAGGACTTTCTGCAGCAAACAGGACTGCACCAGTATCAGCTGCGCGAAAGTGTGCCCGGCTTCGGGCGCAGCGCAGCAGCCAGCGCCGCAGCGCAGGCGAAAAAATAAGAAAACCCTGGAGGTGCTACCCTCCGGGGTTCTGTTGTTTTATCGTGCGTTCATCATATCCAGCTGACTGCACTGCATCAGCGCTATGGACAGCGCCAGATCTGTGGGGTGGCTGTAGATGTTCCACAGGTTCGCCGCCAACTGCTGCTCTTTCTTCTTTGCCAGCCAGACGGGGTGCGGCTCGCTGTCCGGTGTGCTGCTCGGAGGCAGTTCCGGCGTTTCGGTGACCCAGCCGAACACCAGCAGCAGGCTCTTTTCCGGGTCCAGCTCAAGCAGCCCGGTGGCCACGTCCACCTGCACCCCGCGGATCTGGCAACTCTCCTGCACCTCCCGCAGCGCGGCTTCTATGCACTCGTTCGTGCTCTGGGTGTACTCGATCTCACGGGAAGGCAGCCGGTAGGTATCGCCCTGCTGGAGCACCAGCAGCTGCCCAAGATCGTTGGTGATGACCGCTGCGCAGCGGATCTTCTTTGTGTTCTCACTCATAGTAAAACCTCCGTAGTGTATTTTAATCAGCATCCCGCTGTTCAGGATGTTCGGGTTGTATCGGCTTCCATTCTGTTCCACCGGGGGCTAAATATTCTGCCGTGTGATCGTTGACCGCCGAAACAAAGTCTTTTTGACAAGGCCAACGTGTTTCAAGGGCATTGATATTCATGTGGATATAACCATCAGTATGGCGCTTTTCTTCCAGCTGGCTGGCCGTCATGCGATAAATCGGGAAGCACTCGATATTGGTCTTTTTCATGGCAGAACCTCCTTAGTGTACTTTGATCAGCGTCCCGCTGTTCAGGATGTACCATTCTTCGCCGTTCTTCATGGTCGTCTTGCAATTCTGCGCTTTAAGCAGCATCCGCATTTGGGCCAGCTGCTTCTCAGTGCACTGCATCCAGAAGAACCCGGCATAGTTAAACCACTCGTTGCTCTGGATGTTCACAGTGCGGGCATTCTCAAAAATGCGGTTGAAGGTGCTGGTTTTCATGGTTCAATCCTCCTTTACCAGTTCAAAGTGCTTGATGCTGTCCGGCACGATCTTCCGGCCCTGCAGCAGTTCCACGCCCTGCAGCACCAGCTCAATGTGCATCATGCTGATGGGATCGCACCTGCCAGTGCGGAGCAGCTGATCCGCAAGCTCATCGCGCAGCTTGAGGTTGTAGCAAGTCTCGCCGGTGACCGGCTTGCCGTTCTCCTCGATCTCGGTGGTGTCGTAAGTGATGTTCAGGGTTTTCATGATGTTGTCCTCCGTCTGTTTTGTGGGTGCTTTGTTCTACGGCTTTATTATAGCACGAATATTAGTGCATTTATACTGGCGTTTTGCACGAATATCAGTGCGCGATTTTGGAGTTTTTGCACTTGTTTTCGTGCAATTGTTCTGCTATGATATACTGGAGGAGGGATATTATGCCACTGAGATACAAAATGGACGTACTGGAAGCCCTGAAGGCTGCCGGGTACAACACCACAAGGATCCGCAGGGAGGGGCTGTTCAGCCAATCTACACTGCAGAAATTAAGAACCGGCGGGCAGCTTTCGTGGTCAAACATTGAGATGATCTGCAAGCTGCTGGACTGCCAGCCCGGTGATCTGCTTGAATATACCCCGGAATAATATGTTCTTTGCCGCGCTCCAGATGCTCTGGGGCGCTTTTTTTGTTGACACGAAAAAACGTGTAACGGTGCAGCTTTTGGCAGCTGTCAACCATGTCAACTTAAATTCTATATTCAGACCTGAAAGAGAAGAAAAGAAGAATACACCCGCGCGAACACGCTTGATGCGCGCCCGCGAGAGATTACAGGGAACTGGCGTTGACATGGTTGACAGGTTGACGTTTTTCTAATCGTGTTCGTTTTTTTGACCGGGATGCTGCTATCCTTTACCCAGATCACACCGAGCCCCCGGTGTACAAAGAGGGGCAGAGAGCCCGTGTAAGGCAACACGATACCAAGTGCCGTAGCTCTCCAAGGAGGAAAAACCATGAAACGCGAGGATTTGAGAGCCATCGAAGGCCTGACCGAGGAGCAGATCAACCAGATCATGCGCCTGCACGGTCAGGACGAAACCGCCCATCAGGCCACTGTACAGGGCTTGCAGGCGCAGCTGACTACTGCGCAGAAGGGTCTTGCAGCCTTTGAGGGCGTAGACGTGAACGATCTGCGCAACCAGATCACGGATCTGACCAACCAGCTGACCACGCAGGCAGCGGAATACACCTTCAGCAGTGTGCTCCGTACTGCCGCCCGCGAGGCCGGTGCGCTGGATGAAGAGGACGTGATCGCGCTGCTGCCGAACAGAGCTACACTGCGCGACAGCAAGAACCAGAGCGAGGATGTCAAGGCGGCTTTCGCGGATCTCAAAACCCGCAAGCCGTATCTGTTCCAGCAGGAGGACCCCGCCGGGCAGGACGGTGACAACCACGAGCAGGATCAGGACCAGCCGGGCACTCCCCCGATCATCATCCCGAAGCCCCGTGCTCAGGGCGGCAATGCGCAGCCGAACCTGAACGAGTTTCTGGCAATGACCGGCGCCGAGCGCATGGCGCTGCGTACCCGCAACCCTGCACTTTTCCAGCAGCTTTCGGCTCAGATCCGGGCTGCACGACACTAAAGAGAGGTAGATACTTATGCCTGCAACTGGCACTTTTGGCGGCTTTCCGTTCGACCCTGAAGTTTATCAGGGCTTTGTGGATCAGGAAGCCACTTTCTCCGATTCCATCTACGCCTCCGGCATCCTTGCCAACGATCAGTCCCTGACTGACGCAATGAGCGCACAGGGCGGCGTGATGGGCACCCTGCGTTTTTACAACCCGCTGGATCCTGCCGAGGATGCTCCGCTGGTGCGTGACGGCGTGAACGACAACGTGCCCACCGAGATCTCCGGCGGTAAGCAGACGTGGATCCGCGTGGACCGCATGAAGGCGTGGAAAGCGACTGACCTGACCCGCGAGCTGACTGCTGCGGATCCTATGGCAGCCGTAGCGCGTAACACTGGCCGCTACTGGCGTATGTACTGGCAGAACCTTATGACTGCGATGGCAAACGCCGCACTGGGCGCCACCGGTCTGGAAAGCCATGTCATGACCATCGAAAAGAGCGCCGGCGGCGTGACTGCCAACCAGCTGATCGACATCCAGCAGAACGCTCTGGGCGATATGGCCGGCAAGTTCGGCCTGCTGGTGATGCACTCCAAGATCTACGCGGAGTACCAGAAGATGGGTCTGGTAAACTTCAACAAGTACGTCATCACCAACGTGCTGGAGAAGGAAGTCAACCTGCCCACCATCAACGGTCTGGTGGTCATCGTGAATGACCGCGGCACTTCTACCGCGGACAACTACGAGTCTCTACTGTTCGGTCAGGGCTCCATCCTGACTGCATCCCCCAAGGTCATCACCCCGGACTATACCGAGTACAACGCATCCAAGGCGGGCGGCACCGATATCCTGTACAACAACCGCGCCATCGTGCTGCACCCGAACGGTCTGTCTTTCGATGGTGATCAGATCGCCAAGGAGACCCCGACTGACGCCGAGTTTACCACCTCCAGCAACTGGAAGCTGAAGTTCAACCACAAGAACGTCCGCATGGGTAAGCTCGTGATCCCCAAGGCCAACTTCACCGTGTAAGGAGCGCCCTATGGATAGCTGGTTGACCTACACCGATTACCAAGAGCGCTGCCCCGACACCACTCTGACAGAAGCAGAGTTCTGGCAGCTGGCAGTCAAAGCTGCGCTGGAGATCGAAGGGGCAACCCACTGGCGGGCGGTTCTGGCGGCGCTACCGGAGGAGATCAGTCAGTTGGCCGAGTGTCAGGCGCAGCTGGTTACCCTGATGTGCAGTTTGGGCGGCGACAACGCCACACAGGCAAGTCTGTCCGGTGTAATGAGCGTCAACAACCACGGTTATTCCGAGAGTTACGCCGCCGCGCAGAGCACGCAAGCTGCGATCCAGCAGCAACAGGATCAGCTGATCCTGCGGGTTCTGTCCGCTCCGGCTACCCGCTGGATGATTTACGCCGGTGCGGTTTATCACCCGCCGCGTAGACGCTGAGGAGGTGTTTTTCGTGGGCAAGCCTCTTCTGGCTACCAAGAGCGTCAATTTTATCCACCATGTCCGCGCCGGTACTTCTGATACCAGCTACACCTTTCAGTTGTCAAAGGTCAGCTGTGCGGAAGTCCATAACGCGCAGGTCGATACCCCCGGATTTTCTCGCCGGGATGCAACGGTGATCTGCATCTTTCCGGGTTATTCCACCGCAGCACCAGCGGATCAGCCGAAGGCCGCCATGGACGCAGGCCGGTGCTTCCTGCCCGCGTCTGCCTTCAAGGCTATTGACCCGTCCCGGCGCGGTGATTACTGGACGCTGTCGCTGGCCGATAAGGTGCAGCTGCCCAGCGGCCGCACCGCTACAGTGACCAGCATTCAGGACAACCGCGATGGGCGCGTGCCCCACTGGTGCGTGGAGGTGAGCTGATGGCAAACCCGCTGCTTACCATAAACCAGCCACGGGATGTGGATCTGGGGCAGGATGGCACGATCCGGCTGGGGATCCGCTGGGCGGCAGACCTGAGCGGGCGTTTCACCGCCGGCTTTGAACAGCTGCAGAAGGAAACAGACGCGGAGTTTATCCGGCTGGTAACACCTTATGTACCGCTGCGCACCGGTGCACTGGCGGACAGCGCCAAAACGCACACAGTGCTGGGCAGCGGCGAGATCAAGCACGTCACCCCTTATGCGGGTGCCCAGTACTACCGCCTGCCACTGGGGCGCGGCGTCCGCGAGGATGGCCGCGGCCCCCACTGGGGTGAGCGCTGTATCAACGATCACCGTACAGAGTTCATCTCGTTTGTCAAAGCACGCGCACAGGAGGATCTGAAGTGAGCCAGAAAACCGCAGACGTAAAGGCCATGCTGGACTGGCTCGCTACCTGTCCGCTTATAACCACACTGAACAACGGCGATGTGGTTCTGGGCATTGATTACCTTGGAACCGGAGAGCCGGATATGGTGCCGTTTTCGCTGGAAAGCACCCCCTCTGCACCACTGCTTGCACAGTATTTCGGAGGCAGCAGCCGGGCCAAGAATTACATACTGGCATCCCGCATGAGCTATTCCGAGGATCAGGTGCAGCAGGCGGCAAACTCCTCCTTCTGGGAGGAGTTTGCAGAGTGGGTAGAGATCCAGTCCCGTGCACGCAAACTCCCTGTTCTGGGGGACGGCAGACGCGCTGAGAAGGTGGTCTGTCTCTCTCCGGGGTATATCTTATCGCAGGATTCAAACACCTGCCGTTTTCAAATTCAACTCCAACTTCAGTATTATCAGGAAGGGAGATAACACATGACTGTTACCGAAGCAGCGGCAAAGGCCAAGGAGCTTTTTGGCATTGAGCCGAGCGCATCCTACCAGGGCATTGAGACCGCAGATGACTTTGTGTTCGCCATCCAGACGGACACCACCAAGCAGACCACCGAAGGCAGCTGGATCGTCTGTGCCGACCACGTTAAGGAGCACAGCGGTGCCCTGAACGCATCCACCAGCGACAGCACCTACATCCGATCTGGCACCGGTACTACCAAGGGTGCCACCCAGCGCACCCTCACCATCAACGGTGACCGCTGTGTGGGAGACGAGTTTCAGGACTTCCTGCTCTCTCACAAGATCGCTTTCGGCAGTGGTCAGTCTGTCGTTGTGCCTTACATTTACTTCTCTCTGCGCACTGGCAAGGGCGAGAAGGGCACCGGCGCACTGATCCTGACCTCGGACAAGGGCGGCGCCGCGGGTGCAAACGCCACCTTTGCCTGCGATTTCAAGGGCATCGGCACTCCTACGGAGTACACCTACGCCCCCGCCTAACTTCACACATCAGCCCTCGTCACCCGCTGGCGGGGGCCCTTTTTATAGGAGGTAAATCAATCACATGATCATCTGCAATCAGGAGTTTAATTTTTCCGCGCTGAACGCGGACGATATTGACCGCATGGAAGCTGCGTCCAAGCAGCAGATCAGCCGTGCCAAGGCTGAGGCAAAGCGGCTGGAGCAGGAGAACGCAAGTTACTCTGACATTCTGCGCAGCCAGTGCCGTGTGCTGATGGACTACTTTGACGCGGTGCTGGGCGATGGTGCATCGCAGCGTCTCGGCCTGACCGGCAGCGATCTGGGCAAGTGCACGCAGATTGCAACCGAGTTCAAAGCCGCTATCGAGGCTGAGAAGGCTGCCGCAAAGGCCGCTGTCACCGTGCCGCTGGAGCCGCAGGGCAACCGGGCACAGCGCCGTGCACAGCGCCGTGCCGAGAATAAGAATAAGCATAAGCCCTCGGTGAGCTATCCAGCGGCACAGCCGGACAAGGCTGAGCGCCGCAAGCAGTTGCTGGCAGAACTGGCTGCGCTGGAAAATGGCTGATCTTTTGCTGACCCCTCTCTGTGAAGGCGAATGGGAGGGGCACAAAATCAACTCTGATTTCCGGCCTATGGTGTGGCTGGCAAACCAGTACCTGCGGGGGACCCCTGACAAGGACCCGTATCTGTTCTCGCAAGAGGCGTTTCACCGCTTTTTCCGGGAGGACATCCCCCTACCACAGTCCGGGGAGGCTTTCCAGTCGATGCTCCGCTTCTATGTTGGAGGCGAAGCGGCTACACCGGAAGCCCAGCGCAGTGTATCCTCTTCTGCCGGCAGCCATGAAATTGCCTTTGACTATGCGTCCGATGCGCCCTATATCGTGGCGGCGTTTCAGCAGACCTACGGCATCGACCTGACCACCTCTACCATGCACTGGTGGAGATTCCGGGCGCTGTTTTTGAGCCTGCCGGAGGACACGCTGATGCACAAGATCATGTGCTGGCGTACCGCGGATCTGTCCGGGATGCAGAGCGAGGAACGGCAGCGGTATGAGCTGCTGCGGGGTGCCTACGCGCTGCCGGCAGAGGTGGTGAAGGGAGGTAGACGCATTGCAACCGTTGCAGACCATGACGCCGCATTCCTTGCCCGTTTCCAGCACACCGGGGAGTGATACGCGCAGCCCCGTACCCTGCCCCTTCTGTGGCAAGGCGCTGCCGGTTTGGGCAGCGGCTGAAGCCGCTGCTATGGGCGTGTGGGTAAAATGCAAAAACCCGGCCTGCCGCCGGGAAGTAGAGATTAAAATCTAAGCAGCCTGTGCCTTTGTGCCCGCGCTCTTTTCAAGAGAGGTGGACACATTGGCAGACTATACGATAACTGGCGACACCAAACTGGATGCTGGCGGCTTTAACAAGGGGCTCAGCAGCATGACGGTGGCCGCCGGCACTCTGATCGCGGATCTCGTCAAAACGGCCACCAGCAAGCTGACAGGCCTTGCGCAGGCCTCTGTCGGCGTGGGCATGAGTTTTGATGCGTCCATGTCTCAGGTGGCGGCCACGATGGGTACCAGTGTCGATCAGATCCAGAACCTGACCGACACCGCCAAGGAGATGGGCCGGACTACTGCGTTCACAGCTACACAGGCAGCAGACGCTCTGAACTACCTGGCACTTGCCGGTTACGATGCAAACAAAGCGGCTGAGGTCCTGCCCTCGGTGCTGAACCTCGCGGCTGCCGGCGGCATGGATCTGGCCTATGCGTCTGATCTGGTCACCGATGCCATGGCCTCATTGAGCATTGAGGCCAGTAAGCAGAACGTGGACGAGTTCGGCAACAAGCTGGCGATGGCTGCCAGTAAGGCAAACGCCAACGTTGCCCAGCTGGGTGAAGCGATCCTGACAGTGGGCGGCACCGCTGCAAACCTGAAGGGCGGCACCACAGAGCTGACAACCGCCCTCGGTCTGCTGGCCAACGTGGGCATTAAGGGCGCCGAGGGTGGCACCCATCTGCGCAATATCATTCTGTCCTTGCAGTCCCCCACCGATGACGCCGCAAAGCTGATGCAGCAGCTGGGTTTGAATGTCTACGATGCGCAGGGCAATATGCGTGGTTTGAATGACATTCTGGGTGATCTGAACAGTGCCATGGACGGCATGACGCAGGGTGGCAAGGACAGCATCATCAACCAGCTGTTCAACAAGACCGATTTGGCTGCGGTCAACGGTCTGCTGGCAGCACAGGGCGATCAGTGGGACGCTCTGGCCGGTCAGATTGACAACGCTGGTGATGCCATGGGGCAGATGGCAGATACCCAGCTGGACAACCTGCAGGGTGCTGTCACCATCATGCAGTCTGCGCTGGAAGGTCTGCAGCTGGCGATCTACGACAAGATGGAGCCCGCGCTGAAGGTGCTGGCGCAGGGAGCAACGGAGACGATTTCCACCCTGACCACCATTCTGTCGCAGGACGGTCCTGCTGCCATGCTGGATGCTGCTGTGACCATCATGGGCAGTCTGGTGAACGGCATCACGCAGAAGATCCCGATGGTCATGAGCGCCGCCACCGGCATCATCATCAAGCTGACCCAGTATCTGGGCAACCATGCGGATGATCTTTTTGACGCCGGCATTAAGATTCTGGAGAACCTGATCGTGGGCATCCAGAACAACCTGCCTGCCCTGATCACCGCGGCAGCTGTGCTGCTGGCGAAGTTTGCCGCGGCGCTGATCTCGCATCTGCCTGATCTGCTCAAGTGCGGTGCCGCCTTGCTGACCACTCTGGTGGAGGGCCTCCTGCTCGGCATCGCAAATCTTGGAGAGGCCGCCATTGCCTGCGTTGCCAAGATCGTGGGCGTCTGGGACGGCAGCTACACCGAATGGGGCAACATCGGCACCAACATCGTCTTGGGTATCAAGAACGGTATTCTCGGCGCATGGGACAGCCTTGTATCCGGCGTCAAGTCCAAGGTGCAGAGCATGGTCGATACCGTCAAGGGAGTTCTCGGCATCCACTCGCCCTCCAAGGTCTTTGACGAGATTGGTGTGAACACTTGCCTCGGTCTGGCCCAGGGCCTCGCCAAGGGCACCGATAAGGTCAAGGACGCAGCCAAGACCGTCGTTGCTTCGGTTACGGACACCGCCACCCAGATTGCTGACGGCGTGACTACGGTCACGGAGACCGTCACCGAGACCATGGCCGATGGCCGCACCCAGCAGAAGCAGGTCATCACTGAGACCTCGAAGCAGATCGTCAACGGCGTGGAGAAAACGGTCAAAACGGTGACCACCCGCGCCGCAGACGGTGCCGAGACCGTCACACAGACCATGGAGGACGTCAAGGCCACTGTGGTTTCGACCACGAAGGACACCCAGACCCAGCTTGTGGACGGCGTAAAGGTCACGGTCGAGAAGACCACCCAGCTGCTGACCGATGGCAGCGAACAAATCAGCACCGTCACGACGCAGGCCGGCACCGAGATCATCGACGGCGTGGAGCGCACGGTCAAGACCGTGACCACCATCGCCGCGGACGGCACTAAGACTGTCAGCAAGACCATCGAGGACGCCGGACCGCAGTTCTCCAGCGCAGCTGAGCTGCTGACCTACCAGTTTACCGAAAAGCTCAATTCCAGCTGGGAGCAGATCAATAAGTCCATTCAGAGCGATGTCATAGGCAGCATTCAGACGCTGTTCAAGGCGATCCAGGACGGCGATCTGGAAAGCATCGCCACATGGTCGGCGGCCTATTTCTGGAACGCCTGCACACAGGAGCAGCGCACCCAGATCCAGACCTTTGCCATGGACGCCCTGAGCAAGCTGTCCAGCTCGCTGTCTGGCGTGTTCCAGAACGTCGCGGGGCTGGCGTCCAGTTTTGTGAGCCAGTTCGTGCCCGCCGTTGCGGCTGCCACCACCGGGCAGACCGCCCTCAACGTGGCCATGGACGCCAACCCCATCATGCTGGTCATCTCCCTGATCGGTATGCTGGTGGGTGCGCTGGTCTCCTTTGCAAGCACCAACAAGGATGTCGCCTCCGGCTTCCAGCGGGTCTGGCAAGGCGTGGAGGATGTTATTTCGGTCGTCTTCGAAGGGATGCTCCGGTTCATCGGCCTCAGTGTGCAGGGCTTCGTGAGCGCGGTCAACACCATCATCGACACCTACAACTGGGTAGCAAAGGCCCTGAAGCTCAGCACCATCAGCCGGGTCTCAAACCCGCTGTGGGACCAGGCCGACAAGATCGCCGCCAAGCGCAAGGAGAACCAGGCAAAGCGCAAAGCCTCTTCGGAGGCCAAGGCCGCGCAGGCGGCTCTGGATACCCAGTACGCCCAGGATTCCGGCGCCGCCGAGAAAAAGCAGCTGGAGGCCGAGTACGCCAAGAAAGCCGCAGAGCTGGCCAAAGCCAAGCTGTCCAGCGACAGTCCCGGAATGCTGGACGCCGAAAAGAACGTCGCGGCCGCAGACTACACCAAGTCGCTCGCTGACCTGGAAAAGAAGCTGCTGGATGCCCAGTACAAGAAGGCCACCGCTGAGCTCAGCAAGCGGACCGAGACGGACGCTGCGGCGCTGGCCGAACTGGAAAAGCAGATCACCGAGGCGGATAACACCATCCGGTCCGGCGATCTCGAAAAAGAGCTGCTGCGGGTCAACTACGAGAAGACCCTGAAGGAGCTGGAGGCCAAGTACCAGCCCAAGAAGGACAACACCAGCTCCGGAGGCTCCGGCAGTGGCTCCACAGGCTCCAACTCGGACGATCTGGCCGCCAAGATCAACGATCTGGAAAAGAGCTATGACCAGAAACTGCAGGAGCTGAAGAACACCTACACCAATAAGAGCGAAGCCCAGAGCGCTGAATACGAGCGCAAGCTGGCAGCCATGAAGGCTGATTACGAAAAGCAGCTGGCGTCCATGAAGAATCAGCTGGCAGAGTCGAAGACGACTTACGAGAAGCAGCTGGCCGAGCTGAAGAAGCAGCACAACAGTTCTTCCGGTTCTTCCGGCTCCAACAAGCCCGCCCCCGCACCGGAATCTCCCGCGCCTACGCTGCCCGACAACACCGGGGCCATTGAGGACAACACCGCCGCCATCCTCGCGGCCAACGAAAAGCTGGCCGAGATGGTCCGGCAGGCCAACAGCCTGGTCCTCAGCGACAACATGGCTGTCTCCCGCAGCGTGGCCGCCTCCGGCACCGCACAGATCGCCGCAGCGGCCAACAACTACCACCGGGACGGTGACACCAACATCACCCAGAACATCTACAGCAAGGCCCAGACCGCCGCCGACCTCGCCCGCGAGACCCGCTGGGAGGCAGACCGGGCCAAGGCAACCAAGCACTAGAAAGGAGCGCCTGAATGGAACGACAAGATCACCTCATGCTCGTGACCGATGCGGGCGCAGAACTCCACCTGGGTTGGGACTACGGCATCCCCTACAGCATCGACCCGCTCAACGGCGTGGCCGTCGAGTTGCAGCTCGCCCAGGGCGTCAACCAGGTGGGCCAGACCGTGGAGGACCAGATCGTCGCGGGCGTCTCGCGGGAGATCATCGCCGACTGCTGGTCGGAGCACGGCGACGCTGACGCCGAACTGCTGCTCCGGACGCTGACCTACAAGACCAAGGGCACCCTCTATTTTGGCGACAAATGGTTCTGCCGGTTCGTGGTCAGCAAGACCCCGTACACCACGCAGATTCACGGTTTTCCCAGGCTGGATATGATGCTGTTCTGCCCGAAGCCGTTCTGGTATTCGCTCACCGCGGCCAGCTATGCGCTGGGCGGCTATACGGCAGCGTTCCGGTTCCCGGTCAACTATGCCGCACCGCACCGATTCGGCACGAAGAACCAGAGCGCCTTTGTCAATGCACGGAACGCCGGGGCTCTGCCGGTGCCCTTTACGGCGGTGCTGCGCAGCGATGCTGCTGTGGTCAACCCCTGCATCGTCAACGCCGTCACCGGCGAGTGCATCCGCATCCTGACCACCCTGACGCCGGGCCAGACCATCGAAATCTACCGCACCACGACCGACAAGCTGGCCGTCAAGCGGACCGAAAACCAGCTGGATGAAAACATCTTCGCGCTGCTGGATGAGGACAGCAGCCTCGTGGAGCTGGCCCCCGGTGACAACCCGCTCAAGACCGACGCCGACAGCGGAGTGGACAATTTACAGGCCACTGTAACCTTCTACCCGATGTACAGCGGCATCCTGCCGGAGGTGATCGCTTGACGCTGGACGTTTTAGACGAAACCACCCTTGCCCGGCTGGGCCGCATCGAGGTCTGGGTGAGCCTGTATTGGGACGAACCCTACAACACCCTGACGGAAAGCAAGCTCGAAGTCCGACCCACGCAGGAAAACCTCGAACTGCTGCGGGAAGGCCGCTGGCTCAAGCGCAGCGACAGTAATGTCCCCATGCGCATCTGCCACCGGAGCAACGAGAACCAGGATGCGAACCTTGTCTGCACCTTGTTCCCAGCCACCTGGATCTTCTCGAAGCGCGTCAGCACCGAGACCGTCAAGGACGAGAACGCTGAGTCGGCCATGCGGCGATTGGTAGCCGCGATGCAGCCCTGGCCCCGGCTGGAGCTGGGCAGCGCGGTGGGGTTCGACACCCGCTACACCGCTCAGACCTCCGGCGGCAGTCTACTGGAATATTTCACCACCCTCGGCGCGGCCTGCGACCTGGGCTTCCGGGTGGTGCTGGCAGGCAAAAACGCCGACAGGAAGCTCGTCTTTGAAGTTTTCAGGCCCACGGCTGACCCCAACAACCGGTTCTCGACCAAGTGGGGCAACCTGCAGGGGGCCAGTTGGGCGTTTGGAGATAACGACTATGCCAATGTCGCCATCGTGCAGGGCGCAGGTGAAGGCGAAAACCGCGCCACCGTGACGGTCGGCCTGACCGACGCCGCTGGTGCCGACCGGCGGGAGCTCTACGTGGACGCCCGCGACGTCCAGCCCGACGAGGAAAATGGCGAGACCAACCAGAGCGCCGACTATTTGCAGCGCCTCATGGACCGGGGCACCAACAAGCTGCTGGACCAGCTCCGTACCGGCAGCATCGAGATCAGTCTCGACGCCGATCTTTCTCCCGGCGATGTGGCGTTCTGCACCTTGCCGGAGCTGGGCTACCGGGCAACGGTCCGAGTGGCCGACGTCATCACACAATCCCAGGCTGATGAGACCACCCGCACCCTGCGGCTGGGAACGCCGGTCTGGCACAGGCTCTAAGGAGGGATATTTTGAGCGCAATCACGACCTATCCCCTCAACGGCATCGACTACGACGCCCGCGACGCAGCAGGCTACAACGCCACCCGCACCTCCGGCGTGTACAGCGCCGAGGAGGACTTTGCGGTCACGCCCGCAGGCGGCGTCAAAGTGACCGTGAGCGCGGGG
>ERZ791902.289-NODE-289-length-41037-cov-95.475989_pt1 | contig 41037 bp, 30 predicted proteins | sample MGYA00510149_ERZ791902 | MGnify/ENA primary metagenome ERZ791902 (study PRJEB30046, sample SAMN00792060) | human gut metagenome | study: EMG produced TPA metagenomics assembly of the A metagenome-wide association study of gut microbiota in type 2...
CAAGACCATCACCATACTCAACTCGGATGAAATGAAATAAGGAGCAGGAATGAATGTTCAATCATTTTTTTAACAGTTTATTAAGAGTTTTTTGGAAAAAAATACATTTTCCATCAATTTTACTAAAAAAAATTTTCTCACACGCGTTTACGTATAGTATAAAAAGTATAATAAAGTATATATATTACTATATATGGTATAGTATAAGGGCCATTTTCTTAAATCTATCCACCTAACTATCATGTACTTAGCATTCAACCTCTCGCTGAGAGTGTAGCTTCAGCCATCCCATCGATATGCTGATCCGGCGCTACGGACTAGACGAAATATCCTTCTAAATATTTGGAATTTTGAATTATTTTCAGTATCTTTGCAAGAAAATGTTTTAATGAAATAGTAAATGATTATACAGTAAAAACCCAAAATGAAGAAACAGAAAAAACATCGAAAGATTCCGGCTCTGGCAGCTAGTACTACGCTCGTGGCGGCGATGACCCTGATGGCATCCTGCTCCACAAACTACGAAGACAAGATTGTGTACAACGACATCCAGCAGCCATTCCAGCAGGACTTCAAGAAAGACACCGTGGTTTTCGACAAGCTGCCGGCTGAGTTCGCCAAGCACATCCTGAATCTATCCGACCCTTCAACGGAAATCGTAGGCAAGGCAGACTACACCTTCCAGACCAACAACCTGATCAGCGTGAAGAAATCGGCAGTGGGCGATTCGCTCGTCATCACCAGCTGGAGTGCGAAAACCGTCTCCAACGTCACCCTCGAGATGTATATCCCGGAGGCTGACGAGTATATCCCGGTGGCTTTTTTCGAAACCATTCCTGCTTTCTCCCGTTTCTCCTTCAAGCCATCCTTCATTGGCAGAAGAAACGTATGGAAGAAGGAAGGCGGAAATTTCGTGAGCTTCCTTTGTCCATATCTCGATATGAACCAAATGAAGGCACGACTCACCAGCGACGACGAGCACTTCAAGATGCTCCAGAAGATTGACGCCCAGTGGAACTGCAGCTTCTCCAATTTCGGATGGACTCCTACCGTAGGCGAATCGCACAACTTCCGCGAGATGAGACCTATCTATGCCCGCGAATGGGTGGTGATACTCACCAACTATGCCTATATGATGACCACCCCAGAGTACAAGTACGTGTTGGCGAACTTCAAGAAGGTGATGGGCGGCGACCTCTACGACAACGAAAAGGTACCATTCACAGCCGAAAAGTATCAGAGCGAGATGGAGAGATTCAAGGCTAAGAAGAACTTCGTGCTCGGACAGACCTCACCTGCCTATGGCGGCCTGGGCGGCGGTGCCACCTGGGGCATTACCGACTGGAACTTCTACGGCCATTATGCATCCTTCAGCGGATGGGAGTCGATCACCCACGAGTTCATGCACTGCATGGATTACGGTCACAACAGTAACATGACCTATGCGGCAAAGACTCCGGAAGGCGTGAACGTAGGTTGGACAGAGTTCATCTGGCAGCTGCACATGTGGTTGAGCAAGAAGGGCGACCTGCCATATACCGACCGCAACCTGCTGGGTTTCCACAAACCGGAGAATGCGCAGTATCGTGACTGCGCCATCATGGAGATTTTCCAGGATGATGCCGTATTGCAGAAGAACATCGATAATTTTTACAAGAAGAGCCGACTCGTGAAGTACTTCACCGAGAACCCACTCAAGGACAACAAAAAGTAAGGAGGAAAGAGAAAATGAGAAAAGACGTAATGATGATAAGCGCAGGACTGATGATGATGGCAATGGCATCCTGCAACCAGACAGAATATAGAGAGATTACAGAAGACCGTGTAGTGTCGCAGCCGGTGGATACCATCAAGGTGGCAGACCACTTCTACCTGGACGGCTATCTCTCGCGCACATCCGAGGACATCGGAGGCCGACAGCTGAATGCCGTAAATCTCTTCAGCGATGGCGAAGAGCTGTATGTAGCCAACTTTGCCGGCAAATGCATCGACGTATTCGATGCCGAAACCCTGGGTCTGAAGCGCAGCATGAGCAATGGCGACCGCACCCTGGCTAGGGATGTATATGCCGAGGGCGACCACCTCTTCGTGGCAGCCGGCGACAGCCGTGAGGTGCAGATCTTCGAGAAGAAGACGGGCAAGTATCTCAGCCGTCTGGGCACCGGCTCCTGGCCAGCCAGCAATGTTTCCTGGGCAGGATGCGTCTGCGCCACCCCTCGCCTGGTGTTCGTAAGAGACTCTAAGGAGACCAATATCAGAGTATTCGACCGCAACGCTATCAACCTGGGTGCTGCCAACAACAACAATGTGTATGCCAAGCTGGCTACAGACAGTTATTTCATCGGCAGCAAGTTTGAGCCGCAGTCAGAATCCTACGATATGGAAGCGATAGGCGATTCGCTCTACAGTTTCATCCCTCGTACAGGTACCATCTATTCCTGGAAGGTACAGGACATCATCGAGAAGAAGAACGATGCGCCAGCCAAGATTACCCAGAACGCAACAGAGAAAATCCGTTCCATCTCGAAGACCGACGACAAGGAGAAGTTCTTCGTATCGATGGAGAAGGACGGCAAGATGCAGCTGGCAGAATACACTCTGGCTGATATCCAGAAGCGCAACTTCTCTCAGCCAACCCGCAGCTTTGCGAGCGACAGCCGTGTGAGCCTGCCATCCCAGACCATCGTAACCTACCAGAAGGAGAAGCTGATCCTGACCAACGGCACTAAGCTCGACCGCTGGGAGATCCGCAACAATCCATCCTACGAGATCCAGCCTCGCAAGAAGTAAGCGAAGCATTCTCAAAATACAGAAATCCCCCATCCTGCCTTCTCAAGCCGGATGGGGGGGCTTATGTGATAAGTAAACCTAAAAAAACAAAAGCAAGTATCAATCCATTAGGGGTTGATATTTATATTTATAGATATATGATATCTTTGAATCTTCGAATCAAAACTCTGCCGGCTACTGCCTGGGGGCTGGGGATAACATATCCCCAAAGCATAAAGAGGTTAGGACATTTTTTAACGGCGGATAACATATCCGCCGGGACGCTTAACGGAGGACGGGCATATCCGGCGCTATGGAAATACACTCGATCGATAGAGCCTGCATTCAACTGTCGATTACACTCCATCCTCTTACACGAACTATTGCTGTCTGAGGGTATTGTAAACCGCTTTGTAACTTGTCATCCCGCAGATTCCGAGGATTCCGACTGCCATGTTGTTAACCTGGTGTGGCTGCCAGAATTACAGAAATGGGCTATGCTAGACTCGGATATGAAAGCTTGGGCAGAAGATGAAAAAGGCACTCCACTTTCTCTTACAGAAATGCGTGAGCGATATATTGACGGCAGAGAAATCGTTTACCGTCCTCTCTTGAATTCTGATAATGATTTTGTTTATTACAGGGCATATTGGGCAAAGAACTTATACTGGTTTGATACTTGGGAGACAACAGGCTATGGTCGCGAAGATAATAATCCTGCTTATCGAAACAATAATCGCCATATCGTGCTTGTTCCTTCTGGATTCAAAGGTTTTGAACTTCCCGACCATTCAGTACTGACAACAGATACTTCACGTTTCTGGGCAGCTCCCCAAAATTAGTAACTGCCATTTACTAGATCTACCCCAGGAACAAATACAATAGGCTTCGATGGCAAATGAAGCCTATTTCATTGGCTAACGAAAGTAGTTTCATGAGCACATGAAAGTACTTTCGTTTTTTTCAGCAATTCTACTATATTTTATTCACAAAAACGGAGCGCCAAAGACTGTAGCGGGCTTCGGGGTTCATCTGCTCCAACTGCTGGAAAATAGCCTGCATATCAGCTCGACGAGTAGTCTCTTCGTAAGGACACAATGTTTTCTGTTTGCTGAAATGTAATTCCTCAGCAACCAGCCTTATATCAGCTTCATGAACCAGACAGAGAGGACGGATAATAGTTAGCGGATAATGCTTTAAAGAAAGACTTGGTTGCATCGTGGAATGTGAACCCTCGAAGGTGATATTCATAAGCAGGGTAACGAGGATATCATCCATGTGATGACCCAGAGCTACCTTGTTAAACCCTTGGCTCACCGCAAACTCGAAGAGCGTCTTGCGCCGGTTCCAGGCACAGAGGAAACAACGAGTCTTGCGAGGATCAGTAGATTCATCAAACGAACTATGCAGGATGTGAAGTTTGATGCCATTCTCCTCACAGAAATGCTGAATATAAGAGCGGTCAGTCTCATAAGGAATGTTATCCATGATGATATGCGCCGCTTCAACCTCAATATGCGGCTTAAAAATACGAGAACGTTGTGCAAGTAAACGAACAAGTTCCAGAGAATCCTTTCCACCACTCAAAGCAATCAGAATGCGATCACCATCTTCCAGAAGATGATAATCCACACAACCTTTATTGAACTGTTTTAAAACCTTACGTTCCACCTTCATAACTTCAAATTTAATAAGATGTAAATGACCAATTAAGATATAAAAAGCCGCTGCCCAAAAGAACAGCGGCTTTGTATCTTACTCAATATACTTAGCTTTTATTATTTAGCATAAGCAACGCTACGAACCTCACGGATGACAGTAATCTTCACCTGACCAGGATATGTCATCTCATTCTGAATCTTGGTTGCAATCTCATCAGAAAGTTTAGTACTCTCGTCATCAGACATCTTGTCAGCACCCACAATCACACGAAGTTCTCGACCAGCCTGAATAGCGTAAGTCTTGGTTACACCAGGATAGCTCATGGCAATCGCCTCAAGATCGTTCAGACGCTTGATATAAGCCTCAACAATCTCACGACGGGCACCAGGACGGGCACCAGAGATGGCATCACAGACCTGAACGATAGGAGCCAAGAGCGTATTCATCTCCATCTCATCGTGGTGAGCGCCGATGGCATTGCAGATATCTGGCTTTTCCTTAAACTTCTCAGCAATCTTGGCACCATACAAAGCGTGTGGCAATTCACTCTCCTCATCAGGCACCTTACCAATATCATGTAAGAGTCCAGCACGCTTAGCCTTCTTTGGATTCAATCCCAACTCTGAAGCCATGACAGCACAGAGGTTAGCAGTTTCACGCGCATGCTGTAAGAGGTTCTGTCCGTATGAAGAACGATACTTCATCTTACCGATAATACGAATCAACTCTGGATGCAAGCCATGAATACCGAGGTCGATAGCAGTACGCTTACCTGTTTCGATAATCTCATTCTCCAACTGCTTCTTCACCTTAGCCACAACTTCCTCAATACGAGCAGGATGAATACGTCCATCAGCTACCAACTGGTGGAGAGCCAAGCGACAAACTTCACGACGGATCGGATCGAAAGCTGAAATAACGATAGCCTCAGGAGTATCATCAACAACGATTTCAACACCAGTAGCTGCCTCTAAGGCACGGATATTACGACCTTCACGACCGATAATACGTCCCTTCACCTCATCATTATCAATATGGAAGACACTAACGGAATTCTCTATAGCAGTTTCCGTAGCCACACGCTGGATGGTCTGGATTACAATCTTCTTAGCCTGCTGGTTGGCATTCAGTTTAGCATCATCCATGATTTCATTGATATAACTTGCAGCATCCAGTTTAGCCTGATCTTTCAGACTTTCCACCAGTCGCTGTTTCGCTTCCTCAGCACTCAAACCAGAGAGTTCCTCCAGTTTAGCCTGCTCCATCTTCTGCATCTTCTCGAGTTCCTGCTGCTTGACGGTGAGGAGTTTTTTCTCATTGTCAATACGCTGCTGGTTCTGCTCCACTTCCTGTTTGCGACGACCCAGTTCTTCCTGGCGCTGATTGAGAGAAATCTCACGCTGCTTGAGTTTGTTTTCACTCTGCTGGATACGGGAATTACGCTGCTGTACTTCCTTCTCCAACTCAGCCTTCTTATTCAGGAATTTTTCCTTTACCTCAAGAAGTTTTTTCTCTTTAACTACCTCAGCCTCTTTATTGGCTGCTTCTATCATTTCATTATATTTTCCCTTAATAACATAACGGAAAATGAAAAACCCTGCAGCTCCACCTAAGATAAGAGCCACAAGAGCGGCGATAATTATTTCTACCATTATTATTATATTAATATGTATTTATAGAACATTCTACCTAACATGCATCATGATTTTAATGCATCTTCTATTTCGGCAGTCAGCTTTTTGAGAAGATCATCATAAGGTTCGGTATCATTGCGCCCTACCTCTTTTTCATATCTCAAGGCAATATCAATAAGCGCCATATAGAGGATTTCCTTGTCGCTTTTTCTTCCCTTGAAAATTTTATTATATGAATTGACAATATCATCAATCAGTTTTCCAGACTTACGATAATATTCCTCATCCTCTCTGGGAATTCTCACAGAGAGGTCTGTGTCATAGACATGTAATCTAATCAATAATTTCTCTTCACCTTGATCTGCCATAACGCTTATAGTTTTACTGATCACTCAATAACGTGATACATTTGTTAACATCCCTGATAAGTTTAGCTATACGTTTTTGCGTAGCTTCCATATCCGTATCAGAAATCGTCATCATCTTAGCCATTTTGAGACTATTGTAATCATGCTCAGACTGAGATAACTTATCCTCCAACTGTTTGATTTTTGCATCACGCTCATCCACCATAGAGTATAGTTCAGCATTCTCCTTTTTGAGTTCTTCAAACTGGAGAATCATCTGCCTTACTCTTGTAGCAAACGTATTGATGTTTTTCTCATTAGCACTCATTACACTTCTTTTTTGGCTACAAATATAAAGGAATAATTTGAAAAGAACAAATATTCCTCTATATTTTTATTAAATTTAATGAAAAAGCGGGATTACTTACCCATTTTAGCCTTGGCTTTTTCCACATCTTCATCAGAAGGGCGTGGTTCTTTCTTAGCCAACATGACTACTTGGTAAGTAAAATCAGTTACCCACTTCTGGCTGAATCCCAAACGTTGGTTCAACTGTCTCAACTGTGCCACAGTCTTCAAGACACTGGCATCATTGAAATCATTTTTGTTGAAAATATCATTTACCGTTTTTTGAGTCATGTTGTATAATGCTTTCTTCATGAAAGAAGGCAAACGTAACTTAAACTTCATCAAGTTTCCCATCAACATCATCAAATCCTGTGTAAATGTTTGGAACTGAATCAGATAAACATTGACATCCTGCAATTTGCGGCAATTCTTACGAATACTTTGGTCTATTTCCTTGAAATAATCCTCTTCAGTTCCATAGACGCCCTTCATCATCTTCTTCACATGAGCTTTTTCGCCAATACCTAAACGATTATTGACTGTAGGAACATGGAAGGTATTTTTGAAAACACGGAGGTCTGGAAGCATTGCCAAATTGGTGATACCTAATTGAGAAGCCAAGGCTGCCTGGAAATAAACACGCACCAAGGTCATGTAATCTTCCATTCCTCCAACCTTTTCTTCATTTTTATGACCGAATAATTTTGAAAATATTCCCATTTCTTATTCTTTTAAACTTTTAAATTTTCAATTGATTTACTAATTTGTTCTGCAAAAATACAATAAAATCGCAAAATATCAAAATTCAAGGCTTCTTTTTTGCAATAATATGAAATATTTGTGTCCAAAAACAAAGTTTTAACCATAAAAGTTTCAAAATATGAAAAAAAAACGCTAACTTTGCGCACGTTTAAATAATTATCTTTTAACTTATCAATAAAAGAAATACCACATTCACATGAAAGAAGCTTATAAAGGTAGTGATTTAGTGAGATTGTTAGTAATAGTCGCAGACTTTATCATTCTCAACTTTGTTCTTTTTCTGGCTATCAACTGGGATAAGATCTCAGTTCCAATAGTCTTTTTCCATGCAAGCAAGATATGTTATTTTGTAGCTAACGTTTCACTTTTCTTAGGTGAACTACTCTTCGCGTCCATTATCCACGTTCGTAAGGTAAGGTTTATACAGGTATTGGGCAGAACTTTCAAATTGATTTTCGCCACGATACTTATCTTCAATATTACCATGTCCTATTTGCTGAAGGGTGGCTACGACTTAATCAAATTCAGCATCTATTTTGCAGGTGCTACATACATCTGCTTAATACTCTCCCGATATATAGAATTAAGCATTCTCAAATATAACAGATTAAGAGGTAGAAACATCAAAACAGTTTTATTTATCGGAAACGACCCTGCTGTCATAGAAATGTACAATACGCTGATGGAAGACCCATCTGCCGGATATCGTGTACACGGATATTATGCAAATGAGCCAATAGCTAATGCTCCTAAAGAGTTTAAATGGCTGGGGGATATGCAACACCTCAATAAGGTGATGGCAGAAAGCATCAATAATACCATCAATGGTATTCCAAGCAATATTGAAGAACTCTTCTGTTGCTTATCTCATGATCACTCCAATGAGATAGTACGTATCATGCAGTTCTGTGACAAGAACGTTATTCACTTTTATTATATGCCACGCCAATTTGGAGAATACAGTTTGCACCTGGACCCACAACTCTATCTTGGGAAAAGTGTATTTACCAATCGACGTGAGCCTTTGGCGAAATTAGGCAACAGAGTTATTAAACGCAGTTTTGATATTGCTGTAAGTTCCATCATCAGTCTTTGTTTCTTACCATTCTTACCTATCATAGCTATCATCATCAAGATACAGAGTCCTGGACCGATTTTTTTCCGACAGGCAAGAACCGGGCTCAACGGCAATACATTCCAATGTCTGAAGTTTCGTTCCATGCATGTCAATAAGGATGCAGATACAGTTCAAGCTACCGAAAATGACCCAAGGAAGTTTGCTTTCGGAAACTTTATGAGAAAATCCAACATAGATGAATTCCCACAATTTTTCAATGTACTCAAGGGAGACATGAGCATCGTTGGACCACGTCCTCACATGCTGCATCATACAGAAATCTATGGTTCAATCATCGACAAATACATGGTACGTCACTTCTCCAAGCCAGGAATTACAGGATGGGCACAAGTAACAGGTTTCCGCGGTGAGACCAAAGAGCTTTGGCAGATGGAAGAAAGAATAAAAAGAGATATATGGTATATTGAAAATTGGTCGTTCTGGTTGGATTTGCGCATTATCTACCTGACAGCCAAGAGTATAATCATACACGACAAGAATGCTTATTAATAAAATCACATAAAAATATGAAAGGTATTGTATTAGCAGGTGGATCAGGCACTCGCCTTTACCCCATCACAAAAGGTATCAGCAAACAGTTGATTCCTATTTTTGACAAACCGATGATTTACTATCCGGTTTCAGTCTTGATGCTTGCCGGTATCAAGGAAATCCTGATTATCTCCACCCCATTCGACTTACCTGGGTTCCGCAGATTATTAGGTGACGGCAGCGAACTTGGCGTTCATTTCGAATATGCAGAACAACCTTCACCTGATGGATTGGCTCAAGCTTTCATCATTGGCGAGAATTTTATTGGAAATGATAATGTCTGTCTGGTTTTAGGAGACAACATTTTCTATGGTGCCGGATTTACAGGTCTTCTCAAAGATAGTGTCAAGGCTGCCGAAAATGGTCAGGCCAGCGTTTTTGGCTACTACGTGAACGACCCAGAAAGATATGGAGTTGCCGAATTTGATAAAGATGGTAACTGTCTCAGCATTGAAGAAAAACCTGCTGAGCCTAAGAGCAACTATGCGGTAGTGGGTCTGTATTTCTATCCTAACAGCGTGGTAGAAATCGCCAAGAACATCAAGCCAAGTGCCCGTGGAGAACTTGAAATAACCACAGTGAACCAAGAATATCGCAAGCAAAAGGTACTGAAGGTAAGAACTTTACAGCGTGGATTTGCATGGCTTGATACCGGAACGCATGATAGCCTTTCAGAAGCCAGCACATTTATTGAGGTCATCGAAAAGCGACAGGGGTTGAAAGTTGCATGCCTGGAAGAAATCGCATTCAAACAGGGATGGATTAACGCAGAACAACTCAAGGAATTAGCCAAACCAATGCTCAAAAATGGTTATGGACAATATTTGATGGAATTGGCCACTACTAAATAGGCAAATTGTATAAGAAGAGATAATACATATTATATAATAATAAACGACTTTTGAATAATGGAAGAAAACAAGAACTTAGAAATGGAGAGTATCCAGGAGAACGAGGAGAAGTCAAGTTTTGACTTTGCCACTATCTACACCGCTCTCATACTCAACTGGAAGTGGTTTGTACTCTCCCTTATCATCTGTATGGGTGCAGCCCACATATATTTGCGCTATGCCACGCCAATATACCAATCTGCAGCCAAACTCTTGATCAAGGATGACGAAGGCTCACGCAGCAGCTTCAAAGGTGGTAATTCTATCATGAGTGCCACAAATTTGGGTATCATATCAAACTCCAATGGTATTGATAACGAGATGGAAATCTTGAAGTCAAGAACCCTGGCACAACAGACTGTCTATGACTTGAAACTTTATGTGAATTACAGACATGAAGGCAAGTTGAAAGACCATATACTTTATGGTGATCAGGAAGTCAACATTGATATGGACTTGGAGCATTTGAAAAAGTTGAATGCACCAATGAACTTAAAGATTACAAGAGAAGGAAGAAACTATCATGTAACGGGTTCATACAATGTTCCTATTGATAATAACTCATTCAACCCAGAAGCAGTCAATATCGACAAGACTTTCTCTGCACTTCCTGCTACTATCGGTACAAGAGTGGGTGTTGTAAGATTCACACAAAACGGCAACTATATGTTGCGAGATGGCGAATCACTCAAAGCTACCATGATTGCTCCAGAGATTGCTGCAGGCAAATATGTAGGAAACCTAAACGTAACAGAGAGCTCAAAGACTACTACAATTGTCGATTTGGTGCTGAACGATGAAATTCCACAAAGAGCTATTGATTATCTGAAGCAGTTGGCTATCGTATATAACAGACAAGCTAACGAAGATAAGAACGAAATTGCAGTACGTACAGAGCAGTTTATCAATCAGCGATTGGAGAAAATCAACGCTGAATTGGGTAGTACAGAAGGTCAGTTGGAAAATTACAAGAAACGTAACAACATGGTTGAGTTGAAGATGAATGCTACTCAAGCTGTTGCAAACGCAGACCAATATGCCCAAAAGTTAAGCGAAGCTAATACACAGGTGGCTCTGTTGGACGAATTGACTAGATACATGAATGAGCCAAGCAACCGTCACCAGCCTATTCCATCAAATGTAGGTTTGTCTGATGCAAGTGCTACTTCCCTCATCAACGAGTATAACAAAATTGCCTTGCAGCGCAATCAGTTACTCCACAGTGCAAGTGAGAATTCTCCTACGGTAACACCACTGACAGCTCAGTTGGATGATTTGAATTCATCTATCAAACGTGCAATGACACAAGCCCGTGCAGGTTTGAGAATTCAACGTAATAGTATTGCAGCTCAAGCAGGCAAGTATGAAGGACAAATCAACAACACTCCAGAACAAGAGCGTATGTTGACCCAGATTGGTCGCCAGCAGGAAGTAAAATCAGGTTTGTATCTGATGTTGCTCCAGAAGCGTGAGGAAAACTCTATTTCATTGGCAGCTACTGCAGATAAGGGTAAGCTGATTGATACCCCTGTGTTTGCAGGTAAGGTAACACCTAAGAATTATATGATTATGCTGATTGCATTGATTCTTGGTTTGGCTATCCCAGCAGGTATCCTCTTCCTCTTGGAATTCTTCCGCTACAAGATTGAAGGACACAACGATGTTGCAAAATTGACAGACTTGCCTATCATCGCTGATGTTGCCATCGCAAGTGAACGAGCTAAGACCAAAGCTGATATCGTAGTACATGAGAATAAGAACAACTTGATGGAGGAAATCTTCCGTAGTTTACGTACTAACCTGCAGTTCTTACTCAAGCAACATGACAAGGTGATTATGTTTACTTCTACCACATCAGCTGAAGGTAAAACATTCATTGCTTCGAATGTGGCTATCAGTTTCGCTCTCCTTGGCAAGAAGGTGGTATTGGTTGGTCTGGATATCCGTAAGCCTCGTCTGGCAGAATTATTCGGGATTGACGATCATCACCATGGCATTACTAATTTGCTCGTAAAAGACGAAGTAAACTGGAGCGACGTAAAAGAACAGATTGTCCCTTCTGGTATTAATGACAAATTGGATATCCTCATGGCAGGTCCTGTTCCTCCTAACCCTGGTGAATTGGTAACAAGAGAAAGCCTCGAACAAACTATGGAGCAGTTGAAAGAGCACTATGATTATATCTTAATCGATACAGCTCCTGTAGGTCTTGTAACTGATACATTGGCATTGGGCCGCATCTCAAATGCTACAGTTTATGTTTGTCGTGCAGACTTCACCCAGAAGGCAAGTTTTGGTCTCATCAACAGCTTGAGCATGGAGAAGAAATTGCCAAATATGAGCATTGTACTCAATGGCGTTGACTTATCTAAGAAGAAGTATGGCTACTTTTACGGATATGGTAAGTACGGGAAGTACGGAAAATATGGTAAATACGGCAGCAATGGCAAATATGGCTACAAGAGCTACGGCTATGGAAGCTACGGTTCATATGGTATCTATGGTAATTACAGCAAGAGTCATTATAGCGATATCAATGACGACAGCGTAAAGAAATAAATGTAAAGAATGGCAACTATCGCAGTTGATTTCGATGGCACAATTGTAACTCATGAATACCCAAAGATTGGTACCGAGATACCATTTGCCATCGAAACCTTAAAAATGTTGATTAGAGACCATCACCGCTTAATCCTGTGGAGTGTCCGAGAAGGACATCTCCTGCAGGAAGCAGTTGACTGGTGTAAAGAGAGAGGAGTAGAATTCTGGGCTGTAAACAAGGACTATCCTGAAGAAAGTTTAGAAAACAACAATCACTTCACAAGAAAACTGAAAGCTGACTATTTCATTGATGATAGAAATATAGGTGGACTTCCCGACTGGGGGCAAATTTACCAGATAATAAGCCAGGGAAAGAGCTATAGAACCATCATTAAGGAAAGCATGGGAGCGTACCAAGAGCCTCCTAAGAAAAAGCATTGGTGGAATCGAGGATAAATAATATCACAAGATATATAAAACAAAAAGAGCGTGACTTCGAAATGAAGCCACGCTCTTTTTGTTTTATATGAATTTCTCTTTTACTTAGAAGAAGAGATATCTGTTATCAACGACATTTGCATTGAGATAAAGCTCGTTCATGAAGTTACCAGCATACTGCATAGACTTCTGACGGCATTTCTGCTCCTGAGCCTTTTCATTAAACTTAACAGGTCTGTTAGACTTATTAGTAACCAAGAAGAGATATACACCCGCATTACCCTTAACAGGATGAGCAGAGAATGCCCCCTTCTTAGTAGCAGAAACTGCACCAGAAAGAGCAGGTTCGCTTGCACCAGCAGAAGCTACGAATACAGGAGCTGCGAAAGTAATCTGATTAACTTCAGAAACCTTAGCACCCTTAGACTTAGCTGCAGCGATATTCTTAACACCATTCAATTTAGCCTCAATCATTTCAGCCTTCTTGTCTTTGATAACCTCAGCCTTAACCATCTCCTTTACCTGAGGATCATCCAAGCCACGGAAACCAATACGATTAATCTTATCAAGTACTACAACCAAAAGGTGATCGTTGTTACCACACTCATACATAGGAGAAACAGAACCTTCTTTAGCCTCAAAGATCCACTTGAGAGCCTCACGAGTAGAATGGATGTTTGCTACATAGTGAGTAGCTGTTGTAATATCCTTCAAATCCTGAACCTTATAACCGCTCTTTGCTGCATTCTTCACAATCTCATCAGCAGTCTGGTTGGCGCTGACAAAACTTGAGAACTTGTTGTAAGCAGTACGATAAGTATCCTGAGAGAAATCAATATTCTTCTTGATGACAGCAGCTGTATATTTCTCGATCATAGCCTTACGGTCGCAAACCTGAAGGATTACATAACCCTGTCCCAACTGCAACTGAGAAGTAGCATTAACAGCCTGAGTATTCAAAGCGTTGATGAATGCCTTATTATCCTTATCCATAGACTGAGCAAACTCATACTGACGAGTTGTCATCCATGCCTTCTCACCAGTCTGACCATACTTCTTAGCGATAGCCTCGAAATCAGCACCACCAGAAATAGCACCCTGGATAGAATCAGCCTTTGTCTTAGCTTCTGCAACAGAAGCTGCGGCAACCTGAATAACACGATACTGAATAGAATCAGGCAACTGCTGCTTGTTAACCAACTTGACAATATTCAAAGTATTATCAGCTTTATTTGCCTTCACTGCAGTAGTAGCACCAACAGCCATAGAATCAAGAGTAGCTGCGATATCTGATGGGAAAGCATCCTTGCCAACAGGAATACCCAAGTAAGCAACTGTAGATGCAGACTTGCGAACAACCTCTGTAGGATCTGCTGCAGCAGCTAACTGAGTATGGTAACCAGCAAATTCCTTGTTAAGAGCAGCGCGGTCTGCCTGAGAAGCCTCTACCTGAATATCAACGAACTTGATATCACGGCTCTCAACAGGCTGCTTGAAACGAGCCTTCATCTCATCATACTTAGCCTTCAAATCACTTTCAACAACCTTCACCTTGTCATCCTGGATATCAGAATAAGGGAAAGCAGCCAACTGAATCTTGCTCTCCTCGTTTTCCTCCTTGAAAGCCATCTTAGCCTCTACAGGATTTGAAAGGAAACAGTGTGCGAGCAAAGACTGATACTTTTGAGCCAAAGTCTGCTGACGAAGAGTCTTCTCGATAAATGACCAATAGTTGTAAATCTTAGTGTATTGATCCATCATCTGAGCATTTGCAGATGGATTAGCCTTCTGAGCCTTATAATCAGCCAAGAACTTCTGCAAAGCAGAAACATCAAAGCGACCTGTCTGCTGATTAACAAAAGGAGTCTGAGCCAACATTGGGTTGGTACCGGTCTTCAAGATATCCTGAAGTTCTGCATCAGTAACAGTGAGGCCCAACTTCTCTGCCTCATGAGCAACAATCTTGTTTTGGATGTATGAATTCCAAACCATATCCTTGACTTGGTTCATCTGCTCCTCAGGGAGATTGTCCTGTCCCTGTTGCATTTTAATTACTTCTGTGTACTCATCTACGAGTTTCTGGAACTCCTGTACACTGATTTTCTCGCCAAATACCTCACCGATCTGCTGGCGTTCGTTGTTCTTTGCAGAATCACAAGAACGGAAAGCTTCTTCAGCAATGAAGGCGAAGAGGCCAAAACTGATAATGCAAACCAGAATGACGCCTCTTTTTCTAATTGTTCCTAATGCTGCCATTACGTTTTAATTTTATTTTTATTTTTTGTTTATTTTCTCTAGTTATATAGGCTTTTCTTTCCATAACCCTGCTCCGAATCAATGAAAGCAAGGTAAGACTTTAGCCAATTGTTTGCAAAAATACAAAGAAAATCGGAAATAAGGGAATTTTTTAATGTCTTTTTTGGACATACATGCCAAAAAGTTCTAAAAATAGCAAGAAAAAAGCACTTATCGCAAACGACAAGTGCTTTTTGCTATATTTTTAGGAGTTTACTTCAACAAATGCAAGTGAACTAATTCTATTTTTCGAGAGGTTGACTTGATAATTTTAAATTCAAACTTACCAATGCTTATTACTTCATTCAACTTTGGAAAACTCTGATATTCATGAAGTATCAAGCCTCCAACAGTCATATATTCATCACTTTCAGGCAAGTCTAAATCAAACATCTCGTTTACCTTGTCTATTTCCAAACGAGCAGACAAAAGATAATCACCCTCAGGAGTTTGTTTGGCGACATATTTCGCTGAATCATGCTCATCCTCAATATCACCAAAGATTTCCTCTACAATATCCTCCAAACTGACCAGTCCACTGGTGCCTCCGAATTCGTCAACGACTACGCCCAACGTCTTCTTCTGCTGTAGGAAAATCTGCATCAACTTTTGCGCCTGCATCGTCTCTGGCACAAAAGGCATCGTACGAATATGATCTTGCCATTTCTTCGGATTGCGGAACAACTCAGAACTATGAATATATCCTTCTACATGATCTATATCATCCTTATATACCACAATCTTAGAATTGCCACTTTCCACGAATTTCTGACGCAGGTCCTCAAGTGTTGCATCCAGACCTACCGCCTGAATTTCAGTACGAGGAACCATACAATCCCTTACTTTGGTATCCGAGAAATCCAATGCGTTCTGGAATATCTTGACCTCATCGTTAATATCAGAATCCTTCTCTGCATTATCTATACTGGATTGGACAAGATAATCCAAATCCACTTTAGAAAATCCTTCATCCCCAGTCTCATCGTCCATTTTAACACCAAGAATCTTCAACAACATCTTACTTAAAAAAGTACTGAACTTACTGATAGGCCAAAGGACGACATAACATAAGTAAGCTAAAGGACTGAAAAGAGACAACAATCTATTAGGATTGGACTTGAAAAGAGTCTTAGGCAAAAACTCACCTGTAAAAAGCACGATTAATGTAGATAAAATCGTATCAGCAGAAACCTTCAGACCATCATCCAGACCAATGAAAATAGTGTTATCAAAGAGACGGGCTATCAGAATACCATATACAACCAAGGCAATATTATTACCCACAAGCATGGTACTGACAAAACCATTAGGATGAGAGTAAAACAAAGAAATAATACGTTGTGTAAATCCGTTTTTTTCCTTATCCATCTCAGCCAACATACGGTTGGATGAAACAAAGGCAATTTCCATACCACTGAAAAAGGCGGAAAAGACCATTGTCACCAAGATTCCAATTATGAGACTAATCCCTACTTCTTCCATTTTCTTTTTTCAATATTAGTGCATAAGCGGAATCGAATTTGTCGCACTTCGCGGAGTAGCTTGCGGACGTAAATTCTGCTTTACTGAATCTGGCTGAGAAGAGATAGTATCACTCTGTGTACCAGCCACATCACCCTTTTCAAAGCTACCTTTAGAATTACTAACAAAATAACGCGTCATCTTCTCGTCACTCCAGAAATATGACCCTTGCAGGGTACGTTCAGGAGTAACTAATTTACTGAAGACATTGCTCGAAAGCTCATGCTTATTTTGATCCCAAGTGAGCTGTTCACTTGTAAATTTCAATCCATCTTTAGTCAAGATACGGACTCTTCCATAAAGTTTCCATATCTTCTGCTGGTCATAATAATAAGCCGTATCACTCTGAATATAACTATTCACATGAAACTTCTCATCAAATTGTTCCAGCAAAATACCCTTTTCAAAAATCCATTGAGAAGGATTCTTACTGGTATTCACTTCCCATCGTTCCGTAACAATACGATATTTCATCACACCCGAATCACTGATGAGTGTATTAACACCATACGAAGTCATCATGGCAACAGAGTCACGCGCCAAGATTGCAGGTGCAGTATGTTCCACTTGTTCCTGGCAAGCCACCAAACAAATGAACATCAATAATCCTAAAAAAGTGCTTTTTATCTTATACATTATTATATATTACTTCATTCTCCACTTTCTAAACCACTCTTCATTGAAAGTAAAGCCAATATTCAAGCGGAAAGTATTTTCCTTAATTAAATCCTTTGCAGAACTCTTCACCCACTGTCCACTGATATTGAGGAAAGAACGGTGGTTGTAATTGTTCATAATTGGAATACCGAAACCTGCACTAACAGAGATTTCCTTAGGTCCATCAATACCATTTACCTTATAATACGAAGTTGCATAACTTACACCGGCACGATATCTCAAACGCTTGAAGAAATGACGGTTATATTCTCCATAACAATACTGCATACCCAAATTGAACTTACTGCGGTCTGCGTAAGCACCATCCACATTGTAGGCCTCGCTATTACCATCCACTCCCTTATAGACAGCAGGATAATCAGTATTACCCCACTGCTGCAAGGTATAATCAAAGCCTACCTTCCACTGGTCTGCATGATTCCACATCAAGCCTACTCCATACATATTAGGAAGCTTGAAAGCCTTGTCTATTCGGAAAGAGGTTGTATCAGCCACCCCTGTCAAGCCATCAGTAGAATATTGCAACATATTTGCCGAAGCGCCCAAACCATGACCAGGAGTAAATGTAGCACCAATAGTCAAGTTATCACGCTTGGCTATTTTTAATGTATATTGAACACCAAAATCAATCTTGTAGCTATTTACATCGGTAGAATAAACTCGACTATCGGTTTTAGCCCCCGAAACCGTACTTGCTCCTTCGACAGTTTTAGTATAGTCGCCCCAAAGGTAAGACACGTTAGCACCTAAAGCAAGATTTTTAAAAGGAGACCATCCTACACCTACATAAGCCTGATGAAGCCCCCCCTCACCTTTAAAAGTTGTAGTATGAGTTTGGTCAGGGAAAACATCGCCAACTTTTTTAGATTCGGTATAGTTATAACCTACATTAGTAAATGGCAGCACACCAAAGCTAACACCTAAATGCTTGGCAGCTCTAAAACCAGCAACCACATATTCAAAGTTAGCATTATTAGCATTCTTCTTGACTCCATTCTCTTCGAAATTGGTAATCTGACCTGAAATACCTGCATCAAAAATAAAAGATAAGGAATCTATAGCTGGATATGAAGCAGGGTTCAAATAGTTGATTTGGTTATGCTCATGAAAACCGAGACCAACGCCATTCATACCACGATTGAAACCAGAAGTCTGGTCTGACAACACGCCAAGACCATACTGGCTGTATGGAGAATTAGTACCACTTTGGGCATTAACCGAAATAACTGTACCCAACAAAAGGGTAGCTAAAATAAGCTTTCTCATTGATAATTATCATTCAAATTTATATTCAGAGTGCAAAAGTATTAAAAAAAATTAGAAAAAAAGAAGGATAATTGAAAATAATAAGGTATTTTTGCATCGTGAAACGATTTAAGTATATTTTTAGAGCTTTTTTAGCCGTTTTGTTAATCAATTTAACGACTTTGGCTAACGCACAGGATTTTCAGGGTAATAGACCTCAAGAAAATTCTGAGAGAAACTATATGTCATCCCCAGAGTCACAAGCATGGCTCGACTCTGTAGATATATCTCTCCTGACTTGCGGACCAGGACAAGAAGTATGGTCATACTATGGACACACCGCCCTTCGCATTGAAGACCATGTCCACGGTACAGACCTTGCAGTCAACTGGGGAATGTTCTCCTTCAAGCAGGCCTTTTTCATTCTTCGTTTTGTGTTCGGCATGACCGACTATCAGATAGGTATATTCCCTATGGAGCATTTCATAGCAGAATATTCAAGCGAAGGAAGATGGGTAAGACAACAAAGACTGGCACTCACCAGAAAGGAGAAGATAAAGATTCTCTCTGCTATTGACGAGAATAACAAAGAAGAGAATCGCACTTACCGCTACAATTTCTTCTTTGACAACTGTACTACCAGAGCCCGTGATATGATTATCAGAAATCTCGGACAACATATCACAGATTTCAAGGACGTTGATGCCCAATCAACCTATCGTAAAGAAATCCATCGTCTGAACGAAAATCATAAATGGGCCAGATTCGGAAATGATTTACTTTTAGGATTCATGGCAGATCGCCCTATCAGTAAACAAGAATGGGAGTTCCTGCCAGAAAACCTCAGTAAGGACTTTGCTACAGAAGCGAGAAAGGACACAACCGTTCAAAAAACGATGGCGGAAGTATATCCAACTAAAAAAAGATATATCAAATTAGTAGATAGTACATTCTACCTGATACCGGTACAAGCAGACCATGCAACAGAAAGCGAAAGCATCACTCCATTCAGAGTAGCGCTCGCTCTGGGCGCAGTCATATTCTTATTATCCATCATAGAAGTCTTCAAGCGAAAGAACTTCTGGTGGTTAGATATGACTCTTCTGATACTTACAGGTATTCCAGGATTTATACTTCTGGCGATGATATTCTCAGAGCACCCTACCGTTCAGATCAATTTCCAGATTTTGATATTGAATCCACTCAATCTCATCTTTGCATGGAAAACCTGCAGAAATCTGTATAAAGGTAAAATATATTGGTACTATAATATATGGGGAATACTTCTTTTCGTGTCCCTCTTTATGCAAATCTGGCAGCACTATGCAGAAGGTATGGAAATCTTGGCATTATCTTTGCTAATGCGATATGTCATAAGATCTATAGTATATGATCTCCGTAAACAGAAAAAACAATTAAACAAATAAAATAAATTAGGATTTATGATTGTCAACAGATATATTACCGCCCTCCTGGTTGTCTTAGCGGCAACAGGCATGGAAGCGCAGACTTATCAGCAGGCACTGAAGTTTGCGCTGACAGATATATCCTATGACGAATTTATCCAGCAACCTGAGGCGAAGGCATTAGAGGAAGACATTCTCTATGTCATCAAGGCTATTAAAGAAGCCTCTGATGAAAACCATTCAAGACCTCAGTTTCACTCAGTATCTGCTTCATTAACAGCAGATACTTCTGACATTCTGACAGACATTCATTCAAATATTTATTTCCACCCTATTCTGGAGCATAAATACAAGGCTCCTTATGGTAGTATTGTTATTCGAGGACCTGATTGTTTTTAATCCCATTGCAAGTCATATAAGGACAGAATATCACAAATATCACTTGCAAACGAGCATTAATTAACAAAACATTGCTGATTTACAGATATTTTTTGTAAATTTGCAGACAATAAATATAATGTGGAGAAAGAAATAGAGAAAAAGAGAGCGACAAGTACTTGTCAAATGACTCATAACTCCTTTGTTTTCAATTACTCCCGATAAATTTCGAATAACAAAAAAAATAAATATAACAATGAACTTTAACAAAATTCTTCAGTCATTGTTTGGCAACAAATCAACTCGCGACATGAAGTTGATCCAGCCAATCGTAGAGAAAATCAAGGCAGAATATCCTAATATCAAGGCCTTGAGCAATGACGAGCTTCGTGCTAAGACAAAAGAAATCCAGAAGTATGTACAGGAGTATGCCAACGAGGAGAAAGCTAAGATAGCAGAACTCAAGGCTAAGATAGAAGAAACTCCTATTGACGAGCGTGAAGGTATCTTCAACCAGATTGATAAGTTGGAGAAGGAGGCACTCGACAAATATGAGATTGCCCTCAATGAAGTGCTCCCTACTGCATTCAGTATTGTAAAGGATACAGCTCGCCGTTTTGCAGAAAACGAGGAGACCATCGTTACAGCTACTGATTTTGACCGTGAGTTGGCAGCAGACCCTAAGAATGACTTCATCACCATTGATGGTGATAAGGCTATCTATCACAACCATTGGACAGCAGGTGGTAACGACCTGAAATGGGAAATGGTTCACTACGATGTTCAGCTCTTCGGTGGTGTCGTTTTGCATCAAGGTAAAATTGCCGAGATGGCTACCGGTGAGGGTAAGACACTCGTTGGTACCTGTCCTGTATTCCTGAACGCCTTAACCGGCAATGGTGTACATGTCGTTACTGTCAACGATTACTTGGCAAAGCGTGACTCTGAGTGGATGGGACCTCTCTATATGTTCAATGGTCTTTCTGTAGATTGCATCGACAAGCATCGCCCTAATTCTGACGAGCGTCGCAAAGCATATTTGGCAGATATCACCTTTGGTACAAACAATGAGTTTGGTTTCGACTATTTGCGCGACAATATGGCAACAAGTCCTGCAGACTTGGTACAGCGCCAGCACAACTATGCAATCGTCGATGAGGTTGACTCCGTTTTGATTGACGATGCCCGTACTCCACTTATCATTTCCGGTCCAATCCCAAAGGGTGACGATCAGATGTTTGAGGAATACCAGCCATTGGTAGAGCGTCTCTATGAAGTACAGCGTAAACAGGCAACAGAATTGCTCGCAGAAGCTAAGCAGAAGATTAGCGAAGGAAGCAAGACCAAGAATCAGGAAATACTTGAGGCTGGTTTCTTGGCTCTTTACCGTTCATTCAAGGCATTGCCTAAGAATAAGCCATTGATCAAGTACCTTTCTGAGGAAGGTATCAAGGCTGGTTTGTTGAAGACCGAGGAATACTACATGGCTAACAACAACCGTGAGATGCCTAAGGCTGTAGAACCTTTGTATTTCGTGGTAGATGAGAAATTGAATTCAGCCGACCTTACCGACAAGGGTACAGACTGGTTGGCAAAACAGGTAAACGATAAGGAACTTTTCGTATTGCCTGATATCACTACAGAGATGAGTGAGCTGGAAGCTCGCACAGACATCTCTGACCAGGAGCGTCTCGACAAGAAAGACGAGATGTTGGCACACTATGGTGTACAGAGTGAACGAGTTCACACACTTCAGCAGTTGCTGAAAGCTTATACCATGTTTAATAAGGACGACGAATATGTTGTCATGGATGGCGAAGTGAAGATTGTCGATGAGCAGACTGGTCGTATCATGGAAGGTCGTCGCTGGAGCGATGGCTTGCATCAGGCTATCGAAGCTAAGGAGCATGTAAAGGTTGAGGCTGCTACTCAGACATTCGCAACTATCACACTCCAGAACTATTTCCGTATGTACCACAAACTCTCTGGTATGACCGGTACTGCAAGCACAGAAGCTGGTGAGTTCTGGGATATTTACAAACTCGACGTAGTTGAGATTCCTACCAACCGTCCTATTGCACGTCACGACTTGGACGACCGCGTCTATAAGACTGCCCGTGAAAAGTATCGTGCCGTCATTGATGAGATTGAAGAAATGCGCAATGCTGGTCGCCCTGTTTTGGTGGGTACAACATCTGTAGAAATCTCAGAGTTGTTGAGCAAGATGTTGAAGATGCGTAACATTCCTCATAACGTGTTGAACGCTAAGTTGCACCAGCAGGAGGCTCAGATTGTTGCCGAGGCTGGTCGCTCAACAAATGGCAAGGGTGCCGTAACCATCGCTACCAACATGGCAGGTCGTGGTACCGATATCAAGCTGACTCCAGAGGTAAAGGCTGCAGGTGGTCTTGCCATCATCGGTACAGAACGTCATGAGAGCCGCCGTGTAGACCGTCAGCTCCGTGGTCGTGCCGGTCGTCAGGGTGACCCAGGTTCTTCTGTATTCTATGTATCATTGGAGGATAAGCTGATGCGTCTGTTCGCTTCAGAGCGTATCGCCAAGGTAATGGACCGTCTCGGTTTCGAGGATGGCGAGCGTATCGAAAGCCCAATGATCAGCAAGAGCATCGAGCGTGCTCAGCGCAAGGTTGAGGAGAACAACTTCGGTATCCGTAAGCACCTCCTGGAGTATGATGACGTGATGAACCGTCAGCGTACCGTTATCTATGAAAAGCGTCGTCACGCCTTGATGGGTGAGCGTATCGGCATGGATATCACCAACATTATTTGGGACCGCTGCTTGAATATCATCAATAACAATGATTTCGATGGTGCAAAGGAAGAGTTCCTCAAGGTTCTTGCTATGGAGATTCCTTTTACCGTGGAAGAATACGAATCTGGCAGACGTGAAGATTTGGCAGAGCGTGCCTTCCAGGAGGCAATGGCAGCTTTCAAGCGCAAGACAGACCGCATTCAGGCTACTGCATTCCCTATCATCAAGCAAGTATTTGAGGACCAGGGAGCTATGTATGAGCGCATCATGGTGCCATTGACAGATGGTAAGCGTATGTACCAGATACCATGCAACCTCAAGGAAGCTTACGAGTCTGAGGCTAAGAGTGTTGTGAAGGAATTCGAGAAGAGCGTGCTGCTCCATATCATTGATGATGACTGGAAAGAGAATCTCCGCAAACTGGACGAACTCCGTCACTCAGTACAGAACGCCAGCTACGAGCAGAAAGATCCATTGTTGATCTACAAACTGGAGAGTGCCAAGATTTGGGATGCAATGATCAACGAGATGTACGATCGTATTTCAAGCATCCTGATGCGTGGTCAGATTCCTGTAATGGAACAACAGCCTGTACAAGAGGCTGCTCCAGAACAGCCTACACAGCAGAACTATGTAGAGTCTAAGGTTGACATTGACGAAGAGCGTGAACGTGCAGAGCGTGCTGCTCAACAGGCTGCAGTCAACCAAGACACTCGTGAAGGCGCAAGCCAGACAAACCACACTCCTTACCGTGCAGAGCGCATGCCTCGTCCAAACGATCCATGTCCATGCGGCAGCGGCAAGAAGTTCAAGAACTGCCACGGCAGAAACTTGTAATCACAAGAAATGGTGATGCTCTTATATATATAATAAGGTATAAGAGGTACACATCATCAGAAATAATGATAAGAATACCAAGAATTGATGATACTCTCATCATTTCTTGGTATTTTTTTATTTAATGACATCATTGCTACCGAGTTGCAAAAAATTATTCGTAATTTTGCAGTTGAAAAAAAAAGAGCTGGCAATAAAGCCAGTTTCTATAGAATATAAGGTTAATTCAAGGAAAGATACGATGAAATTATCAGAACTCAAAACAGGAGAAAGTGGCGTCATCGTCAAAGTATCCGGTCACGGTGGCTTCCGTAAGAGAGTCATCGAGATGGGTTTTATCAAAGGGAAAAAAGTGGATGTACTCCTCAATGCTCCACTGCAAGATCCTGTGAAATACAAAATCATGGGCTATGAGGTATCACTCAGACATAGTGAGGCTGACCACATAGAAGTAGTTTCTATTGACGAGGCAAAAAACAATAAAGAACTGAATCATGCAGATGCAGAAGATAGACAGCAAGTAATTGACTCACAAACTATCAATACAAACGATAGCGAAAATGCGCTGGGCGACAAGATGCTCGTAGCTGAAAGAAAAAGTTCTGCTGAAAACGAAGCTTTGGCAGAACAGGAAGCCGAGCGTTTGCATCATGTCATCAATGTGGCCTTAGTGGGAAATCCAAACTGTGGTAAAACCTCCCTCGTCAACTTCGCTTCGGGTGCTCACGAACGTGTTGGAAATTATAGTGGTGTAACCGTAGATGCCAAGGTAGGTGAAGCCGATTTTAACGGTTATCACTTTAATCTTGTTGATTTACCAGGCACCTACTCTCTTTCTGCTTATTCACCAGAAGAACTTTATGTGCGCAAGCAGCTCATCGAGCATACGCCGGATATCGTCATCAACGTCATCGACACCAGTAATCTGGAACGCAACCTCTATCTCACCACCCAGTTGATAGATATTCACATCCGCATGGTCTGCGCCCTCAATATGTTTGATGAAACTGAGAAGCGTGGCGATAACATCGACTACGACAAACTGGGCGAACTCTTCGGTATCTCGATGATTCCTACCGTCTTCACCAACGGTCGAGGCGTGGATAAGCTCTTCGAGACCATCATCGAACTCTACGAAGGCAAGGAAGATTCCAGCGCTCACTATCGCCATATCCACATCAACCACGGACATGAGATAGAACATGGTATCGAGCATATCCAGAAATATCTGAAGGCAGATGATTCCATCCGCCAGCGCTACTCTACCCGATACCTCTCTATCAAGTTGTTGGAGAATGATAAGCACGCCGAGGAATACGTAAGTCATCTGAAATCGGCCAAGGAAATCTTCGCAGCCCGTGACGAGGCAGCCAAGCGTGTGAAGGAAGAGACCCTGGAGGATAGCGAAACCGCCATCATGGATGCCAAATACGGTTTTATCCATGGCGCATTGCAGGAAGCGGGCTATGAACCGGGCAAGGCAAAGGATACCTATCAGGTAACCCACCTCATCGACAGCATCCTGACCAATAAATATGTAGGCTTCCCTATCTTCGTTCTCCTGCTGTTCATCATGTTCTCAGCCACCTTCGTGTTGGGCGAGATTCCCAAGGGATGGATTGAGGACGGCGTGGCATGGCTGGGCGAGTTCATCAGCAATACGATGCCGGATGGACCAGTAAAGGATATGCTGGTAGATGGTGTGATTGGTGGTGTAGGTGCCGTGATCGTGTTCCTGCCACAGATTCTGATTCTGTATTTCTTCATCTCTTATATGGAGGATTCGGGATATATGGCTCGTGCAGCCTTCATCATGGATAAGCTGATGCACAAGATGGGTCTGCATGGCAAATCATTCATTCCGCTGATTATGGGATTCGGATGTAACGTACCTGCCGTGATGGCAACAAGAACCATCGAGAGTCACCGTTCGCGTCTGATTACGATGCTGATATTGCCATTGATGAGCTGTTCGGCTCGTCTGCCAATCTACATCATGGTCATCGGAACATTCTTTGCCATCCAATACCGTTCACTCATCATGGTATCGCTCTATCTCATCGGCATCTTCCTTGCCGTGATATTGAGCCGCATCTTTGCCAGTTTCGTGGTGAAAGGCGAAGATACCCCATTCGTAATGGAGCTGCCTCCTTACCGCTTCCCTACCTGGAAGGCGATAGGCCGCCATACCTGGGAAAAGGGTAAGCAGTATCTGAAGAAGATGGGTGGTATCATCCTCGTGGCAAGTATCATCGTCTGGGCTTTGGGTTACTTCCCTCATAATGAAGAGCTTGACAACCAGACTCAGCAGGAGCAGAGCTATATCGGCAGAATCGGTAAGACCATCGAGCCAATCTTTACCCCACAGGGTTTCGACTGGAAGTTAGATGTGGGTCTGGTATCCGGTGTAGGTGCCAAGGAGATTGTAGCCTCAACGATGGGTGTACTCTACAGCAACAACGACAGTTTCTCTGACGATCAGGATTACAACGATGAAGACGGAAAATACGAGGTTTTGAAGAAGCAGATGACTTCTGACCTGAAGAAGACCTACGGTTACAGCGATGCCGAGGCAGCAGCGAAGGCAACGCTCACCGCCTACTGTTTCCTCCTCTTTGTATTGCTCTACTTCCCTTGCATCGCCACCATCGCTGCCATCAAGGGCGAGACGGGCAGTTGGAAATGGGCAGGCTTCGCCGCCGGCTACACCACGCTATTGGCATGGGTAGTATCAGCCCTGGTCTTCCAGATAGGAAGTTTGTTTATCTAATCAAGGTGTCTGCTTTAAGAAAACAAACAAAGAGAGCGCACAACACCTGAACGACAGCCGCACAACAACTGAGCGACGCTCGCACAACACCTGTTGTGCAAGCGCACATCAGCTGTTGTGCGGCTTACTATATAATATATCCAGAAGACTTATTCTATATATCTGAAAAACTTCAAGTAACTGTTCGGAAGATTTTAGTCATATACTAGAACGTTATCAGTCATATACCTGAACGACATCAATCATATCATTAGAAGACATCAACCGTTTCCTTATTCAGGATAACCTCTTTCCTACCTTTGCGGCAACAAACGCTATCATCAGACCCAGGCAGGCGGCAATGCTGATGGCAATGCGGAGACCGGTAGCCTCAGCAAGCCATCCGATAACCGGAGGTCCTACCAGGAAACCGAAGAAACTGATGCTCGAAACGATGGTAATAGCGATGCTCGCCTTGATGGTTCCCAATTTTCCAGCAATACTGTAACAGATAGGAACCGACGAAGAAATGCCGAAACCTACCAGCAGGAAGCCCAAGGTGGCAGGAATGAGATAAGGCAAGGCAGCAGCCATCCACAAACCACCCAATATCAAACCACCACAAACCTTCAATACTCTGGCTGGGCCGTATTTCGTAACAAACCCATCAGCCATGAATCTACCCAACGTCATCGCACCCATACCAGCCACATAGCCCGCACGGATAAAAGCCTCATCGGGTTTTACTACTGATGAAAAATATACGCTACTCCAATCGTAAACGGTACCTTCACAGAACATGCCTGCAAATCCCATCAATCCTAAAAGGAACAGAATCGGGTCGATAGTCTTGAACGAGAACTTCGGAACATCTTCCTCCTCTGCCTTTGCTGTTGCATCATCTACCAGATATCTGAATCCGATAGTTATAATGAGAAGACTCATCACCAAAACCGTTCCGAAATGCACCTCTATCGGAAGTAGGGTATTCGCAAAGACTGCACCTATGATACCGCCCGAAAATCCACCCAAACTCCACAAGCCATGAAACGACGACATAATGTTGCGACCATACATCTTCTCTACCAGACAGGCCTGTGTATTGGTAGCGATATTCATCAGATTCGCCATCATTCCGAAAGCAATAAAACTCAAAATCAGATGAAAAACCGTAGTACTGCTACCGATGCAGAAAAGAACCAGGGCATAGAGTACCTCAGAGAGAACCAGCATCTTCTTGCTTCCGAATTTACTGACCAAAACACCCGAAAAAGCCATCATCAGGAGTTGGCCGATAGGAATGGCGAAAAGTACCGTTCCCAGCTGTCCGTTGCTCAAGTGCAACATCTGTTTTACATCCGGAATGCGGCTTGCCCAACTGGCAAACACCACTCCCGGTACAAAATAATAAGCCGCAACTGCCACTCGCTTGCGGGCTAAATCTCCCAAGTGATTCAACCTTACAGTCATCCCTATTAATACCTTTATTTATATATACCTATTTTATTTGCGGCTGCAAAATTACAAAAAAAAGCAGAATTATACCTATTTTTGAACAAAAAATATAGCTTTATTCAAGAAAATAGCCGTAACTTTGCACTTAGAAAAAGATTCAAAACAAACTAACAATGAAGAAACAAACAATGATTACCCTGGCATTCGCCCTTACATTGACAATGCCAACATTGTCATCCTTCGCCCAGAAGGCGATGAGCAAGAAAGAAATCGCCGAAAGAGAAAAGGCTTTCAAGAATCTCCAGCATCCATGGAAAGGAAAGAAAGTTGCTTACTTTGGCGATTCTATCACCGATCCGAACATCAAGGCATCGAAGGTAAAATACTGGGGATTTCTGCAGGATTGGCTCGGCATCACCCCTTATGTTTATGGTGTGAGCGGCAGACAATGGAATGATATTCCCCGCCAGGCGGACAAACTCAAGAAAGAACATGGTGATAATTTCGATGCAATCCTCATTTTTATGGGTACCAACGATTACAATAATGGTGTGCCTATCGGAGACTGGTACACTGAGACATTCGACAGCGTGAGAGTTGCCCGCCACAAACCAAGTGAAATGGTACAGCGTCGTCACCGCCACTTTGCCATGGACAAGAATACGCTCAAAGGGCGTATCAACATTGCCATGTCAAAACTGAAGCAGATGTACCCTACCAAACAGATTATCGTGATGACTCCTGTACACCGTGCACTCTTTGCCAGCAGCGACAAGAACATTCAGCCTGATGAAATGTACGAAAATGCACGTGGACTCTTCTTCGATGAATATGTGAAGGCGATTAAGGAAGTAGGCAATGTCTGGGCTGTACCAGTCATCGATCTCAACTCCCTTTCAGGTCTCTTCCCTATTTACGATGCTGGTGCCCAGATGTTCAACAAGATGGAAACAGATCGCCTTCATCCAAACGATGCCGGTCATGCTCGTATGGCAAAGACCATCATGCAACAGCTCTCTGCATTGCCTTGCGACTTCTAAAAGGCTCTATCTTTATGCCTTCACTTGGCAATAAAATAAAAAAAAACTCAAGTCCGCGACCTATGGGGTAACGGATTTGAGGATAAAATCATTGAAAATTTGAAAAGCGAAACGATAAAAGCCCTTCACCCTTCACCCTTCACCCGTCAAATATAAGTACCTGATATATAGATAGTTATAGACACAATAACATAAAAGCACCCTTCACCAGTCATCCTCAAATCTCCTGTTTTTATCGGCATTCCAGGCAAAAAGGTGAAGGGTGAAGGGTAAAATCACATTCCTGTTTTAGAAAAAAATCCGTTATAAAGATTTTTCCAAATACCTATCACCTGTATCTTTATATAAAACCACTACTAACATTTTCTATAAAAAGGAAATAAGAGAACAGAACATCAAGCAGATATTCATGTCTCACCAAGTTTGTAAAGTGCCTAAGGAAGGGCACTTTTGTGCTGAGGGAAGAGCACTTTTGTGCCCCCAAGAAACGCAAAGGTGCGCAAATAAGACACTACCCATAAAGCCGAAACACAGATTTCTATCTTTCGGAGATACGAGTCGCAAACAAGTCTTCAGTACCTCTGTTCGACATTTCAAGAATCATGGTAAATCTCAAAAAGATTATTAAGCGCCCTGTAGATTTAATAGAAGAGGATTGCCTTCTTCCTTTTGCATCAAAATCCGCAAACCGAGATAAAATATTGATTTATGATCACAAAGAAGGACATGCCTGTTTTAATGCCGCAAATCAAGCAACTACTTAACTCTGTGCAGTTTATAGAAGAATAAACATAAAGAGGTGTGGCAATAAGTGGCAAAAAATCACCACTTATTGCCACGCATTATATTCTTATATCATCCACTTACACTTAAGCGTGGTAGATATGGCATTAAATTAGATTTTTTTTATATATACGCAATAAAACATAGCCATCAATAATAGCTATTTATCACGCCACCCAACCATATCCTTGTACTGCCATATCCACAAAATGTTCAAATAGCAGATGAGTTTTGTCATTGAACGACATACGATCATAGCTCATCGGCAAATCTTCATTGAGCGAGGTCTGTATCAAGGCTAACACTTGATGTCTTGGCTGTTCATCCTTATACCAATCCACCACCATCACCTTGTCCTTCTCCTCCAATAACTTTTTATAGAGGTTCTTGGAGGCAAGAATCACTTTTTGCTCCTCAACCTTTGTAAGTTTCCTGCCAGAAGCCAACATATCGTAGATTTCCAACTCTTCTTCCTTCAATCCTATATCCGTGGAGCGAGATTGCTCCTTCTTCAATTCTTCCACCAACTGGAGCAATTTTTCATAGTAATCCTCATTTTCACTTCCACCGGCATTATACTTGTCGATGATGTTCTTGTATCGCTCAGAGAACTTTACACGAGTACAGTTCCTGTTAATCATCTGTACCAAAGTTTGCTCGATGAAACTACGCAGGTCTTCAACCTCAAAAGCCTTGTAAGGAGTGGCGTTGAGTTCCTTTCTGAGAGCCTCAACGTCTATCTTGCTCAGGTCGATGACTTTACCTTGATGAATCATATATTCTGGACGAGGATGGAGTTCATCCGCCGCTATAGAACCATCAGCCAAAGAGCCTGTCATTCCCACCATTACTGATGATACGCTCTGATCGAGCGTCTCAGCCATACGCTGCTTTGCCCTGCGCAACTTCTCATCGTCTATCTGGTTACAGAACAAGCCGTTCAAGTATGCTAACGGCGCAAACTTCTCATTGTACCAAGCACGTTCAAATATCTCAGGCTTCGCTGCATCATATAGATTCATCAGGAGATTGGTGAGAACCTTAAATCGGTCTTTCCATTCGTCTTTCTCCAAGATGCGGTTGTATGCCTTGCGAAACATTTCCAGCTGATCAAGGGTATTGTCTTCAGCAATAATACCATCAATCTTGACACCAAGCGACAGCAAGAACCCATCGCATTCCACGATTGTTCTGTCAATATTCGCTATCAACAGCCCGATATCCTTAGCAGGATAATCCATATCATCGCCAGAGGATGCGTAATCAGAAAGAGCTTGCTGCATATACTTAAACACGTTGACGTAATCGACGATGATGCCGCAGGGCTTGCCTGGGAACACACGATTGGCTCTAGCAATAGCCTGCATCAAGGTGTGTCCTTTCATCGGTTTGTCAAGATAGAGCGTAGAGAGTGACGGAACATCAAAACCAGTGAGCCACATGGCACAGACGAAGACCAAACTTAAAGGGTCGTCCTTATCCTTAAACCTGTCTTCAATATCCTTGCCATCGGCAGTTATGGCCTCCAACTTTTTGCGATGAAGAGTAATGTCAAGCCCTTGGGCTGCAAACTTTCCTTCCTCACCGTCCTCCTTACTGATAACTACAGCCATTTCCACCTTGTTCATATAGGCAAGCATAGCGTTTATCTTCTCTCGCTCCTCCTGTGTCTTAGCTTCGTTGCGTTCCTTCACCAGCACCTTCTTCTCCTCTGCCCAATATTTCTGCACCTTGTCGTACATTCTTACGGCGGTGTACTTATCCACACTTACAACCATACCTTTCCCCATGAATCCACGACGAGGGAAATGGTGGGCAATGTCCTTGGCTATGCGGTCTAAGCGTTCCTCACGCTTGATTACTTCCAAGATGCGAGAGGAAGAATTCTCTAAAAGCTCCTTCTCCCGACCATTGAGGTTTTCTTCTTCGCATATCTGGTCGATATCTGTATCAAGCCAGTTGTTGGTCAATCCCACCTCCGGCACTCTTCTGCTATAAAATAGCGGCACGGTACTACCATCCTCGATGGCTTGGGCGAAGTTATATTCTGACACATAGTCGCCAAACCACTGATTGGTGAGTCTCTTACTTCCCAAGAGCGGTGTACCTGTAAAGGCGATGTAGTTGGCATTCGGCAGTCCCGTATGCATATTCTCGGCAAGCTGCTTGTACTGGGTGCGATGCGCCTCGTCCACCAAGACAAAGATGTCATTGCGGTCGGAAAGGAGAGGGTATTTTTTTGTCTTGTCGTACTGGAATTTATGTATCAGCGTAAAGACCATCGGCTTATTAGTTCTGAGAAAATCCCTCAGCTGAGTGGAGTTCTTAGGTTGGCACTCTTCTTTGTTGCCAATTACCTCTGTACGCACGAAAGTCTTGTGAATCTGATCATCCAAGTCTTCACGGTCGGTAATCACAAGGAAGGTAAAGTTACCATGTAACTTGCGTTTTACCTTTCTCACGAACATCACCATTGAATAACTCTTGCCCGAGCCTTGGGTGTGCCAGAACACACCAAGCTTACCGTTCAGTTTCTCTCGATTCCTGACGCTCTTCATCAGACTGTTCACACCAAGATACTGGTGGTTCTTCGCTATGATTTTTATCCTCTTGTTATCGAAGAAAACGAAATTCTCAATATAATCCAAGAGACGTTTCTTTCGGAACAGACCATCAATCAAATTAGTTACACTCAGTCCATGTTCTTCTATCTGCTCTCGGTTGAGTTTCTCCTTCTCGTCATCAACACGTAGCCATTCGAAAAAGAACTCAAACTTACTTCCCCACGTCCCTATCTTGGTTTGCAACCCATTACTCAACACACAAATCTGGTTGAAAGCAAAGATGTTCGGAATGTCCTGGCGATAGCTCGTCAGGTTTTTATTGTAGGCTTCCTCTATCTTGACTGTAGAATTTTTCAGTTCGATAAAGACCACAGGCAAGCCATTCACAAAGAGAAGCACATCGGGACGGCGATAACGATAATGCCCCTTAATCCACATCTGGTTGACGCAATGGAAATCATTGAGCAGAATGGCATCGAAATCTATCAACTTCACTATATCAAAGTCTTCCTTGCCGTTCTTGCGAATCGGTACTTTGATGCCATTTCTTATCTTCTGATAGAGACTATAGTTGGTATCTACCATATCCGTCCCTGTAAAGTCTTTCCTTAGGTCATGCACGATGTTCTGCAAAACAGTTTCTTCTATTTGCGGATTAAGACGTTTCAGGGAAGCCAACAGAATATCAGGAAGGATGCACTCTGAAGGATTGGCACGACCAGTGGTTGAGACTTCATTCTGAGCCTCAACACGCGCATCACATTCTATTCGCTTCCACCCATACTCGGGTTGAGAAAGGCGGTTGCATATCGCCTGCTCTATATCGTCTTCACTGATAAATGACTTCATATTGTTATCTTGTTTTATCGGTTAAACCATGTTTGTTATTTCCTTTGACTAGCTATCGAAAATGAATCGACAGATTGAAACTATACCTCAAGTTTGCCAGACATTAGGCGAGGAAGAAGAAGGTCTCGCTGGCGAGCAAGGAGGGAGTTCTGCCTTTGTAAATTATCTATTTGACGATGGATTACTCCTATCTTTTCATTTGCTTTTTTTCTGATGTCCTCAGATGGTATAATCATCTTTATACGATTAATGTCTTTAGGATAAACGTGTGGTTGAGCAGCTCCACGTTGGAAATTATTGATGATACTACGAATATTATTCAATAGTTCATAAACATAATATATACAAGGCGTAGAAGCCTCTTCTATATAAGAGCAATCTGCAGCCCAAATATCCGAATAATGAACTGCAATATATCCTGCATTGGCACCCGAAGAACTCATCGTTACAGATATACCATACACATTAGCATGAGAATGAAAACCTGATGGTGTTATACCTGCTGAAATAACAGGAATAGTTCCATCCTTCATTTCACTTGATGTTATATTTTTCCCACGCTTAAATTCACAGACATCGGATAAAGCCCCCTTCTTCCATCCATTCGGCAAACCATTGACCATTTTCACATTTTCATGTCCAGGGAAGCGGAAGCGGACGAACCATTCTTTATATAGGTTCTCCGCCATTTTCTCTAAAAGACGAATACGCTTTGTATTGTTCTCTATGAGAGAATCATAAGTCAATAATATCTTACCTATTTTTTCTTGACATTTCTTTTCCTTTGGAAACCTTATTTTAAAACGGCGAATCATTCCATCATTAAGACTTGCTCTTGTTATAAGAGAAGCCAAAGACTGGCATTGAGCACGAAAATAGGATGAACGAAAAAAATAGGCTGCATATTCAGGAACTATTTCTTCTGTTAAAGGGCGAAGACGTTTCGTGAAACCATTGAATGTTGCATTTTCATAATCTTTCAATGCTACACAACTCATTCCTAGCTCATCTGTTGTTTCGCTTGTCCTTGTAAGAAAGACATCTCCCCTCTTCACAGAACATTTCTGTCTATCTTTCTCTGTTGAATTTACCAAAGTATGTAGCTTTTCGGGAGCATAATAATTATTGAAGACATCCTTATAAGACAAAAATAGAAAACCATATCCAAACTGATCCGACGCTTTCGACAATCCAGAAGAACTAACATAAAGTTCCGATGAACGTTTTACAATCCACTCCATACTCTATTCCTCGCCAAAAAGTTCGACCATATTCTTCTCAATCTCTTTCTGTAAATCTCCAGCCTCAGCACAGAGCTTCGAGAAGTCTGCTTTGAGCGATAACATTTCATCACGGAACTCACATTCGGTCATTCCGTCATCCTCTATCACTACTCCCACATAGCGGCCAGCATTCAGACTCCAGTCGTTGTCCTCGATGCCGTCCTCGCCAGTTATCTTCGCCACTTTGCACAAGCCGATGACATCACGGTATTTTCCTTCAGGCCATCTTTCGAGCAACCAGTCCACCTCTTCTTGCTTGCCCTCACTTTTGTACTCATCGACCAGTTGCCAAAAAGCATCGCTATCGCCCTCGTAGAGACGGGTGATGATACCGAGGTTCTTGATTTGCTCGTCAGAGAACTTGCGGTGGGCACGATCCACTTGTGTAAAGATGTTGCGAGCATCAATGAAGAGGATTTCATCTTTGTTGGTGCGCTGCTTATTGAAGAACCAAAGAGTAGCAGGGAGCGTAACGGTAGAGAACATATTGCTTGGCAGAGTGACCATCTGAGAGATGATGCCATCCTGTATCATCTTCTTGCGGATTTCCAACTCACTACCTCCTGCATCACTTGCAGAGTTAGCCATGACAAGGGCAGCCTTACCAGAGTCGTTGAGAGCCGTGGCAAAGTAACCTATCCAGAGATAATTGGCATTAGGCACAGTCTCCGTCTTGTCGCTATTTTTCTTAGCAGACTTCGTTTTGTTACGAGGCACACCATAAGTGGTGAATCGAGCATCATCACAAACTTTACTAACGAGCACTTCATCCACATTGAATGGCGGATTCGCCATCACATAGTCAAACTTGCCAAAAGCATTGTAAGGGTCGCTATAATACGAATTTGCCTCTGTTATCTCTCCACGCACATTATTGAGCAGTAAGTTCATCTTACCTAACTTGCCTGTGTCTGGGTCTTTCTCCACGCCATAACAACGAAAGCGCATCAGGTCTTGATTGGTAGCATTATGACGGTGCATGTATCGAGCGGCTTGCACAAACATACCGCCCGATCCACAAGCTGGATCGAGAAATTTCTTATCACCCACAACAGGATGGATAACTTCCACCATATATTGAACTACCGTAGGAGGAGTATAAAAGGCTCCACCACCCTGACCTTCCGCCAAGGCGAAGTTGCCAAGAAAATATTCGTAAATCTGACCGAAGAGATCGATATTGATATTCTCAGGAATATCCTTAAAAACACGGACAATGCGGCTCAACAGTTCGGGATCTTCCTCTGGTACCAACTGTCCATACACCTCTTTTGGCAGAACATTCTCCAATTTTGGATTTCCCTTTTCGATAGCTTCCATCGCCTCTTTCACCAAGACCGCCTTGTGGGCATCATCAGGTGCATCGTTGATAGTATCGAAGTAAGCACATTCAGGAAGATAGAAGCCACACCTCTCCACGGCAATGTCCTTATAAGCACGCTCCATGCGAGTACCTTTGAGAGTTTCATATTCCTTGTCTATTTCCGCTTTATGCTGTTTGAAAAGCACATCAGCATAACGGAGAAAGATAAGCCCAAGGATAGGTTGCCCATATTTGTTTGGTGCCAAATGGGCACCCGCACGCAGCATATCAGCCGAGTGCCAAAGATTATCTTTTAGATTTTTCAGTTCAATGTCTGTCATAAAGTTTGCTTTTAATTCCATATACGACAATAGAGACAAGGAATCAAAAGCATTAATTCTTCGCCGCTATAAGGAAACTATGAGCGTAAACTTTATCGGATGTTGCAGGCCACAAATGTAAATACCTTATTGGGAAGAGAGCATAAGAAAGGCGCAAGCCTCACTTATCAGTCTCTAAGGTATTTGGCGTGACCTCTCTGCATAGATAAGTTTAGCTCACGCCTTATGAGCGTGAGCATTCACTTTTTACCTATTATACAGATGTCTATTTCAATCGCCAAATTTCAAGAGACTCCAAATAATCGTAAACGCTTGTATATTATTATATGTCTAAAGTTTTATTCTTTCTGATTCTTATTATTCTATTTTAATTGTTCAACTTATGTTACAAGGGTGCAGACTACGTCGCCTATCCCCTTTTCGAGGGCAAAGTTACAAAAAATAAATGAGATTATCCCAGTTTTTATGCAATAAAATTTGGGAGTTACAAAGAAAACTCAAAAATTTGTAACTCGTATCTCGTATAAGGATTTAATTTAAAGAAGGACATAAAGCCGGCTTGAATCTTTCTTATCGGATTATCACTCAATCTGGTCTTTAGAAACTATTGCTAATCACTGTTGATTACATACTTAGCTGTAAAGATACTATATTCGGAACCGCTATTTCGAAAACATCGACAACATTCATACAAACAAAAAAACTTAAATTAGCAAACAAATAGACTGATATTCAAGCATTTTTATTAACTTTGCATTCGAAACCGTCATTTCGGAAACAGCGGTTTCGAAAATAACATAAATAAAAAGAAACAATAAAATTATAGAAATATGAAGTTCTTTGGAAGACAAAACGAAATAAAAGAATTGCAAGAGATAAGAAATCTATCTTTGCAAACGGCCCGTTTTACAATCGTAACCGGACGCCGACGTAGCGGTAAGACATCCTTATTGATAAAAGCATACGAGGATGTTCAGGATATGCTGTATTTCTTTGTTGCAAGAAAATCAGAAGCAGAACTCTGCAGAGATTTTATCGAAGAGATGACGAGCAAACTTCAGCTTCCTATTCTCGGTGAAGTAACACGCTTTGCTGACATCTTTAAATATCTGCTTCAACTATCCAAGATTCGCCCTATCACTCTCATCATTGATGAGTTTCAGGATTTCAAGCGGGTTAATCCATCTATCTTTTCAGATATGCAAAAGATATGGGACCTTAACAAACAGGAAGCTCACATCAATCTCGTGGTTTGCGGTTCTGTTTATTCACTTATGAACATCATCTTTAAAAATAACAAGCAACCACTTTATGGTAGGCAGACTGGAGAAATAAAAGTCACTCCATTTCCTCCTTCTGCTATCAAGGAAATTCTCTCAACATATAATTCTGCCTACACCAACGATGACCTACTGGCTCTCTACAGTTATACAGGCGGAGTTGCAGAATATGTAGAAATGATGATGGATGCTGGAGCCACGACAAAGGAAAAAATGACAGAGAAGTTTGTTGCAAAGAATTCTTATTTCATATACGAAGGAAAAAATATGCTGATAGAAGAATTTGGTAAAGACTATGCCCGTTATTTCGAAATATTGCAACTTATTGCTTCTGGCTACACAACTCGTGGTGAAATAGAAAGCATTATGAAAATAGAACTCTCAGGCTATCTCACTAAACTGGAGAATGACTATTGCTTGATTTCTCGTTATACACCGATGTTTCAAAAGACCAATCGCAACATTCGCTATCAGATAGAAGATAACTTCCTTCGCATCTGGTTTCGCTACATCTACAAATATGGATACATGATAGAGGTTGGCGCCAATAAAAAACTTAAGATGGTTATGGATAAGAGCTACACCACATACACAGGCAAGGTTCTGGAAAGATATTTCATTGCAAAAATGATAGAAAGCGAAGAATATACCCAAATCGCTTCTTGGTGGGACCGAAAGGGAGAGAATGAAATTGATATTATCGCTGCTGATGAACTGGAACAGAAAGTCATTTTCTATGAGGTGAAACGCCAAGCCAAGGATATAAATCTCGGCATTTTAAAAGATAAAGCCGAGCATTTCTTCCAGACAACAGGAAAATTCAAGAAATTCACTATCGGATACCAAGGGTTGTCAATGGAGGATATGTAGTTTCATAAAATAATAAATCCCGGCAGGAGATAGCTTGAAGCTATTCTCTTACCGGGATTTTCATTATCAAGACGATAAGTTGTCTGCAAAAGATAAAATTCTTATTTCATTATCATTTTATGATAATCATTTTTCCTTTCACATCAGCATATAGAATTACATCAAGTCACACTTCTCCTCGGTGTTCTTTTTGACCTTCTCGCCATCTTTCAGGATGCGAGCCTTATAGCCAAACTTCTCAAAACCTTTCTGGAGCTTCTCTGGGGTTGTCTTGTCGGCATTATACTGTACTGTGACAGTCTGGTCTGGCACAGAAGTCTCAATGCTCTTGATTCCCTTCTCAAAGCGAAGGTTGCTCTTGATTTTATTCTCACAAGCCTCACAGTGCATCTGTGGGGTTGTGGTGAACACTACAGTCTTGATGTCCTTGGCAAAGGTTACCATTGCCACCATCATCATTGTGAACATTACTAAAATCTTCTTCATAACTTTTCTATTTGCTTTAATAATTCAACATTCAACATTTAACATTCAACATTCTCTCTTAAAAGTGTACTCTCACTCCTGCGTAGAACATCCTGCCCTCTACAGGTCCCCAAACCAAGGTTGGCTCGAAATCGCTTCCCCATGGGTTGCTGGCACCATAGATAGGAGTTTTCTGCTTGAAACCAGTCAGGTTCTCGCCTCCCACATAGATACTCCAATGGCGGAACCATCTCGTAACCTGTGCACTCACTTGCCCGAAGCTATGGAAACGAGGAGACCATGACTGGCTTCCATCTGCCAACTGGTAAGGCTCTGGATTCCTGCCTCCACCATTCAACTGCACGGTGGCATCAAATTGCCAAAGTCCAAGTGGGGTCTTATAAGAAGCCGTGTTCAGTTTCAACGTCTTACCAAACATAGGGATGTAGAAAGCTGTACTCATACCATAGTTCCAAGCCTCCTCTTGCTGGAGGTCTTCGCCGATATTGAGGTTTCTGCCACTCGCCAAGAGGTAATTGTACTCAGCCAAACCAAATACCGTGCGATAGCCCTTGCCTGCCGACAAGCGGATGCTGATGGCATCGACAGGCGAATACTTCACGTGGAAACGAGGGGTGAAGAAATTGCCATAAAGCGAACTATGGTCGAAACGGACACCTGCCATCGCTGTCAACTTCGTGCCTAACGTATAGGTGTATTGGGCGTATGCTCCAGGAGTCGTCTCCTTCTCGTTCATTCTCTGCATCTCCGACAAAAGATAAGGAGAGTTTTCTTGCCCTACTGTCGGTCTTGGAGAAACATTCACATTGGCGCGCTGTCCCAGGTAATCATGGTTGACGCTCAAACCTACCGACAAATTGTGCTGATGAGTAAAATTGGTCTCAAAAATCAGCGAGCCATAGAGATTCTTCTCATTGAGGTCGTAGAACCTGTTGCCATACTGGGCATCGAGCTGGTGCATCGAAGCCGAGGACATGAAGGCAATATTGGTGCCATGCTCGTGATTGAGGATGAAGGCATGTTTCATATAGCCCTCATAACGGTTGGTATGGAGCTTGATTCGATAAATATCATCACTATGAACCTGTTGCTCATCCTCTGGCTTCAAGTAATCCACATTGATTTGACCTGTAATCGACTCATAGCCATTCTTCACCGAAGCACTACCCTTGGATACTTGAATGCCTTTCATCCAAGGTCCCGGCACATAGCCCAGGGCGTAAGGGATGGCTGCACCACGGAAATTCGGCAGATTCTCGGTGAGCATCTGTACGTAAGTGCCCGAAAGACCGAGGAGCTTGATTTGTCTTGCACCCGTCGTGGCATCATTATAAGCCACATCCACCGATGGGTTAGTCGTGAAACTCTCGCCTAAGTTGCAACAAGCCGCCTCAAATAGCTCCCCTTTTCTTTAGTTCTACTTTTTCTCTAACCGTTTTTTTCATCCATTTTATGAGTGCCACTTGACTAAAACAAGTAAGTAAAATATAGAAAGAAATAATAAAAAAAACAGGGAGATCGCAAAGATAATCGTATTTTTGCAATCTCCTGATACGATTACCAGCAATATGGTATCCCTCGTTTCTCGCACTCTTTACGCAGAGCAGCGAGGAAGTAACTGCGCTCGCTACCCCAACCACGAACCTTGCGCTCGTGATCTACAGTCTGCTTTAGTTGTTCATCACTATATGCGGCAAAGCGGACTGCATACTCTGAAATTCTTGACTCGGCATTAGCTGCCATCACATTCTCATTGTTCTTTAAATCTGAATTTGGATTCATAAAGATAACCCGTTGGCGGAATTAATTTAGCGCATACTTAACCCTGCCAACCGGTCTGT
>ERZ791902.294-NODE-294-length-40515-cov-34.121033_pt1 | contig 40515 bp, 26 predicted proteins | sample MGYA00510149_ERZ791902 | MGnify/ENA primary metagenome ERZ791902 (study PRJEB30046, sample SAMN00792060) | human gut metagenome | study: EMG produced TPA metagenomics assembly of the A metagenome-wide association study of gut microbiota in type 2...
AAACTCAAACCAAATGCTCTATTTTGCTATTTTTTGCCTTTTTAGGCGTTCTTTTCTGCCAAAAATATACTAACTTTGTACAAATTAGATTATCCGATACAACATGGAAGAAGATTTCGACATACGTCAGGAGCAGGGACGCAAGGGCGAGAAGGACTTTGAGAACGCTCTGCGACCGCTGCGGTTCGGCGATTTCAGCGGACAGCAGAAGGTGGTGGAGAACCTCGAAGTGTTCGTCGAGGCGGCGAAGTACCGCGGCGAACCGCTCGACCATACGCTGCTGCACGGCCCCCCAGGACTGGGCAAGACAACGCTTAGCAACATCATAGCCAACGAACTGGGCGTGGGCTTCAAGATTACGAGCGGACCGGTGCTCGACAAGCCGGGCGACCTCGCCGGCATCCTCACATCGCTGGAGCCGCGCGACGTGTTGTTCATCGACGAGATTCACCGTCTCTCGCCGGTCGTAGAGGAGTATCTCTACTCGGCGATGGAGGACTACCGCATCGACATCATGATCGACAAGGGTCCGTCGGCGCGGTCTATACAGATCGACCTCAACCCGTTCACGCTCGTGGGTGCCACAACGCGCAGCGGACTGCTCACGGCGCCGCTCCGTGCGCGCTTCGGCATCAACCTCCACCTGGAGTACTACGGACCGGAGATGCTGCAGAAGATTATCAAGCGCTCGGCGATGATTCTGAAGGTGCCTATCGACGACGATGCGGCTATAGAGATTGCACGCCGCTCGCGTGGCACGCCGCGTATTGCGAACGCTCTGCTGCGCCGCGTGCGCGACTTTGCGCAGGTGAAGGGCAACGGACGCATCGACCGAGACATTGCGCGCCTATCGCTCTCGGCGCTCAACATCGACCAGTATGGTTTGGACGAGATCGACAACAAGATACTGCTCACCATCATCGACAAGTTCCGCGGCGGACCGGTCGGCGTGTCTACCATAGCCACAGCCATCGGCGAGGACACGGGCACCGTCGAGGAGGTGTACGAGCCGTATCTCATCATGGAGGGCTTCATAAAGCGCACGCAGCGCGGACGTATGGTGACTCCCCTCGCCTACCAGCACCTCGGACGACCGATGATTGGCAGCAACGCTGTGGAGCCGGGACTGTTCGACTAACTCGAGTTTATAATTGAGAGTTGTTTTAGTTGAGAATTGAGAGTTGAAAGTTGAGAGTTATGATTACCTTGAAAACGTACAAGAAGGCACAGCCTGCAGTACATATCATAACTCTCAACCTTCAATTCTCAACTTTCAACTCTCAACTTTCAATTCTCAACTCTCAACTGGAATGGCATACTTTTTGCCAAGACAATATTTGCACGATTTGACCGCTCATATTTCGCGAAAAATCAAAAACAAAATCCTTAGTCGATTTTTCGCGAGTTTTGAGCGTGCAGCCGTAAGCGTTTGTCTTACAGCATATTGTAGCGTTTTCTCTAAAAGTGTGCAATTTTCGCCTTAGCAAAACACAACTTATCGTGAGACTTTACAGTGTAAAAGCATAGGTTTTACCAGGTAAAAGCATAGGTTTTACTGGGTAAAGTCTCAAGAGTTACCATGTAAAGTCTCACGAAAAGTTTGTAAAACCTATCGTTTTACACTGAAAAGTCTCAATTTTTATGATTTTCCGGCTGCGCCGACCGATGAAATGGCGCATTTTCGAGAATGCGAATCTCTATAATGAGATTTTTCGCGGAGGTGACTTGTATTATATTTGCTTCTAAAAATTAAGAAGTAAAAGAGTAAAAAAGTAAAAAAATGCAGATTTTTACCTTTTTACTCTTTTACTTTTTTACATTAACACTCTACATTCTAAACTCACAACTCATTCCGGTGCAGCTCAGCCAGCAGCTTCACGCTCTGGCTGTGCAGGTCGATATGTCGCTGCAGCTTCTCGTAGATGCTGTTTATCTCCACGTAGTAAGCGAGGGCGGTTATCTCGCCCTGCTGCAGCGCCTTCCTGAAGAGCGTAAGCGACTCCTGCAGCAGCTTCACGTCGCTGTGGTCTATCACCTGCTGCAAGCCCTGCAACTGCTCGTAGCTGGTGCGCAGCGAGGCTTCGGCGTCGTGCTGCGCCTGCTGCACCTGCAGCTCGGCACTCTGACGGCGCTCGCGTGCCGCCTTTACGTTGCTGCTGTTGCTGTAGAGCGGGAAACTCACGCCTACCATGAAGCCGTTGATGGCTTCGCGCTGCTCGGTATTGCGGCGGTAGCCGAAGGAGATGCTGGGCAGCCACTCGCTCTTCTGCACCTTAAGGTTCATGTCGGCGGCGCGCAGGGCGGTCTGCGCCACTGCCACGTCGGCATCCGACGCTACGGCGAGGGCGCGATACTGCTCGAAGTCGACTATCGGCTCGTAGTGGGGCAGCTCGGTTGAGGATACGTCGATGGGCTTGCCGCCGTTGAGCTGCTTGAGCTGCTGCAGCAGGGCGGTGCGCTCGCCTTCTGCCTCGCCAACGAGGGTGCGCACCTCCATGCAGTCGAGCTTCACCTTGTTCAGCTCAAGGGCGTTGGCGTCGCCTGCCTCCATGCGCTTCTCGTACATCTGCAGCAGCGTCTCGCTGTTGGCAAGGCGCTCGCGCAGCATGGCGAGACTCTGGTTGAGGCGTATCACGTCGATGCAGACGAGCTGTGCCTGCAAGAGTATGTCGCGGCGCTGCTTGGCGAGTTGCTGGTCACCTACGGTCTGCTGCATCTGCGCCTGCTTGCTGCGGGCGGCATACTTCGTAGGGAAGTCGATCTCCTGGCTCACCACAAGTTCGCTCTCGGCAACGCCGGAGTAGCCCTTGGTGAAGAACGGGCTGTACTCTACCGACGGACCGCCGAGGGTGTTCGTGGCTTTTATATCGAGCACATCGGCGCGCATGTCGTGCGCTGCCGACTGCAGGGTGAGGTTGTTAGCAGCTATCTGCTTGAGCACGTCGCCAACGGTGTCGGCGAGGGCGGCGCTACACGCGCTGAGTGCCACGGCTGTGGCGATTAGATATCTTCTCATATATTATCGGTACTATGAATGCGTTGAGTAATGTAGAACTGATGAGTCCGCCGAGAATCACCTTCGCCATCGGCGACTGTATCTCGTTGCCGGGCAGGTCGCCGCCCAGGGCGAGCGGCACGAGGGCGAGGGCTGAGGTGAGGGCTGTCATGAGTATCGGGTTCAGACGCGAGAGCGAGCCTTCGACGATGGCTTCGCGCACGCTCTTGCCTTCCTCGGTGCGCAGACGCTTGTACTCGGTGATGAGCAGCATGCCGTTGCGCGTGGCGATGCCGAAGAGCGAGATGAAACCGATGACGGCGGGTATGCTTACCTCGCCGGTGGTGAGCACTATGGCGAAGATGCCGCCGATGAGTGCCAATGGGAGGTTGAGCAGTATGACGCCGGCTTCAAGGGCGTTGCGGAACTGCATGAAGAGCAGGAAGAAGATGACGACGATGGCGAGCATGCAGGTGAGGTAGAGCACGCGGCTGGCGCTCTCCTGACTCTCAAACTGTCCGCCGTACTCTACGTGGTAGCCTTCGGGCAGCTGCACGTTCTCGCCTACTGCCTGCTTGATGTCGGCTACTACGTCGCTCAAGGCTCTGCCGCTGGTGTTGGCGGAGATGACAATCTTGCGTTGCACGTTCTCGCGGTTGATGGTGTTGGGTCCGGCACTCGATATGATGTCGGCAACGTCGCACAGAGGCACCTTACGGCCGTCCTGCGTGTCGATGATGAGGTTGCTTATCTCGTCGTAGTCGGCGGCTTTCACCACGAGGTTGAAGGCTCTGCCGGCTTCGTACACCTGAGAGACGGTCTCGCCGGCGAGATTCACGGCGAGGAACTCGTTGAACTCGGGCAGCGTGATGCCGTTGCGCACGAGCAGTTCGCGACGCGGCACAATCTTCAGTTCGGGGCGCTCTATCTGCTGCTCCACGTTGAGGTCGGCGATGCCCTCAATGTCCTGACAGGCGTTCTTTATCTGATTGCCGATGGTGAACATGCGGTTGAGGTCGGTGCCGAAGAGCTTGATGGCTATGCTGGCTTGTGTGCCCGAGAGCATGGCGTCGATGCGGTGGGAGATGGGCTGACCTATCTCTATGTTGGCTCCGGCGAGAACGGAGAGGCGCTTGCGCACGTCGTTGAGCACTTCCTCGTGACTGCGGTCTTTCAGCTCGAACGGAGCTTCTATCTCGCTCACGTTCACACCGAGGGCGTGCTCGTCGAGCTCCGCACGACCGGTCTTGCGTGCCACGGTCTTTATCTCGGGCACCTGCAGCAGCAGTCGCTCGGCACGTGCGCCGATGGAGTCGCTTTCTTCGAGCGAGATGCCGGGCAGCGAGGAGATATTGATGGTGAACGAGCCTTCGTTGAACTTGGGCAGGAAGCTGCTGCCTAAGCAGAAGAACACGCCCACGGCAACAACGAACAACGCTGCGGTGCCGACGATGACCTTGTGGGTGTTGGCGAGCACCCACAGCAGGGCGCGCTCGTAATACTTCTTAAGCCATACGGCTACGAAGGCTTCCTTCGGCATCTCGCCCTTGCTCTTGCCGAGCAGGTAGCTGCAGAGCACGGGGGTGAGCGTGAGGGCTACGAGGGTTGAGGCGAAGAGGGCTGTGACGAAGGCTATGCCAAGGGGTATAAGCATGCGGCCTTCCATGCCGCTGAGGAAGAAGAGCGGCGCAAAGCTCACCACGATAATCAGCGTGGAGTTGAGGATAGGCATGCGCACTTCTCGCGAAGCGTTGAACACAAGTTCGATGATAGGCACACGCTCTGTCTCGGGCAGCGCGCGGTTCTGGCGTATGTGCTTGTAGACGTTTTCTACGTCGACGATGGCGTCATCTACGAGCGAGCCTATGGCTATGGCAAGTCCGCCGAGGGTCATGGTGTTGATGCTTATGCCGAGGGCGTTGAGCACTATCATCGCCACGAGGAACGAGATTGGTATCGTGACGAGCGAGATGACCGTGGTGCGCACGTTGGCGAGGAATATCATGAGGATGATAACCACGAAGATGGCGCCCTCGATAAGCGATTTCTGCACGTTGTCGATGCTGCTCTCGATGAAGTCTGACTGACGGAAGATGTCGGTAGAGATATGCACGTCGGCGGGCAGGGTCTGCTTGAGGTCGGCGAGTGCGAGGTCGAGATGCTTGGTGAGGTCGATGGTGCTGGTGTTGGGCTGCTTCGTAACGGTGAGGAGCACGGCTGACTGGGCGCGCTCGCTGGCTACGCCGAGCTTGGGCGACTGGTTGCCTATCTTTATGTCGGCTACGTCGGCAAGAGTGACTACGCTCTCGCCGTTCTTCTTCACGATGCACGTGCCGAGCTTCTCGACGTCGTTGGTGGAGGTGATGCCGCGGATGATGTACTCGTTGCCGTACTTGTACTGCACGCCGCCGTTGGTGTTGGTGTTCATGCCGCGGGTGCATGCCATGATGTCGGTGAGCGACACGCCGAAGTGCTTCATGCGACCGGGGCTGACGAGTATCTGATACTCCTTGATGTCGCCACCGTGAACGCTCACCTGAGCCACGCCGCCGGTGGAGAGCAGACGCGGACGTATCACCCAGTCGGCGTACGTGCGCAGGTCTTGCTGTGAGGTGTGCTTGCTGGTGAGGCTCACGATGAGCACTTCGCCGAGTATCGACGACTGCGGACCGAGCACCGGAGCGCTCACTCCGGCGGGCATCTGCTCGCCTACTGCGGCGAGTTTCTCGCTCACTATCTGGCGGGCGAGGTAGATGTCGGTGCCCCAGTCGAACTCAACCCACACAACGGAGAAGCCGTTGGTAGACTGCGAACGCACGCGGCGCACACCGGTGCTGCCGTTGACGGCGGTTTCTATAGGGAACGTGACGAGCTGCTCCACCTCTTCGGTTGCCATGCCGCCGGCTTCGGTCATGATGACTACGGTGGGGGCATTGAGGTCGGGGAACACGTCCACATCGGTCTGGCTGGTGGAGTAAAGGCCGCCAATGACGAGCAGCACCGACGCCACCAACACGAGTATTCTGTTCTCAAGCGAGAAGCGTATTATCTTGTTCAGCATAGTTCTTTTTTTTTTATTAGTTGACAAGTAGACAAGTAGATTTCCTCAGGGGGTGCACTTGTCTCAAGTGCACCAACAAAGCAAGAAGTGCACCAACCAAGCTGCCATTGCATCTTCCCACAGAATTCACAGAACACACAGAAGCCTCTTGCTGAAATGTACTTCCACAGAATTCACAGAATTTTCTTGCAGAGGAGAATTTCTGTGTATTCTGCGTGTTCCGTGGGACAATACTACGCAACCTAAACATCTGTGTGCATCTGTGACATCTGTGGGAGGATTATTAAGGGCTGCCACACGCACCCACCCAGGGGGTGCAGCTGTCTCAGCTGCACCAACCGAGCAGCCACTGCATCTTCCCACAGAATTCACAGAACACACAGAAGCCTCTTGCTGAAATGTACTTCCACAGAATTCACAGAATTTTCTTGCAGAGGAGAACTTCTGTGTATTCTGCGTGTTCCGTGGGACAATACTATGCAACCTAAACATCTGTGTGCATCTGTGCCATCTGTGGGAGGATTATTAAGTGGGTGGCGTGGGTATGGCAGGGATGCCATACCCTCCTAAGTGTGTTCTGTGGGCAGTACATCTCTGCTTGGTTGGTGCAGCAGAGACTGCTGCACCCCCTAACATTCCGTGCATTCCGTCCCTCGTCTACTTCAGAAATTAATGATTATGGTTATGCGCCGGGATGGCGTTTGCAGCCGAAGCCAATCGTACTTGCACGGCGCCCTTTGTCACAACACGGTCGCCCTGCTTAACACCAGTGAGTATCTCTACACGCTCGCCGTCGCTCTCGCCGAGCGTCACCTCCTGCTTGCGGTAGCCTTCGGCGTCTATCTGCACGTAGACGAAATGGATGCCCTGCTCCTCGGTGAGGGCGGTGAGGGGCAGCGTGATGACGTTCGGGCGGTCTTGGGTTATGAGGTATATCTCGGCGTAAGAGCCCTGCACTACGTCGCCGGTGTTGTTGAACTCGAAGATGACGGGCAGGTAGGAGTTGTTCACCTCTGCCGAACGTCCGTACGACTGTATGCGTCCGCCCATCTCGGCGATGTCGTAGAGACGCTTGCTGTAGCTCGTGCGGAACTTGGCGCCGCGTATCTTGTTGAGTTCGTTGAAGCGGCGCTCGGGTATCTCGGCACGCAGATAGAGGTGCTTGTTCTGAGTGATGATGGCGAGCGGCTGACCGGCTTCTACGTAGTCGCCGCCGTTGACGAGGCACTGCTTGACGTAGCCGCCGCGCGGAGCCGTAACCACTACTCCTCCCTCGCTGCGCGTGCGCTTCATGCCGTTATACGTTAGCTTGGCTGCTTCGTATTCGGCTTTTGCCACGGCGAGGTCCTTCTCGCTTATTATCTTGTCCTTGATGAGTATCTTGGCACGTGTGTAGTCGCGCTCTGCACGCTCGTAGTCGATGCGGGCACGCTGCACGGGGTCGCCCTCTGCGGTCTGCATGCCGGCTGAGGTGATTGAGAAGAGCGTGGTGCCGGCAGACACCTTCAAGCCTTCGCTCACGTGGTTCTTGTACTGCACGCGTCCGCTGATGGTTGCAACGACGGTGGTCTCGTCGCACGAGGCTGACATCACTTTGCCACTGGTGTGTATGACGCCGTGGAAGGTGCCTGGCTTCACTTCCTCTACCTTCACGCCGGCTGCACGGGCTTTCTCCGCAGAGAGTATTATCTCGTCGGTGTGGACGCCCTTTGCCTCGCCACCGTGTTCTGCTTCTTCGGCAGCATGGTCGTGATGCTCGGTTTCCTCGGCGTGGTCGTGGTCATGATCGTGGTCGAGATGGTCGTGCGACTGGCCTCCGCAAGCGGCAATGCCCGCCACGAAGACTGCTGATAATAAGTAATAGGATAATCTTCTAAGCATATTTTGTTTGTTGTTAATTACTAAGAGAAAAATAATCGTTAACAAAGTTCGGAAAAAGATTCTGCAACCTTGTTGCAAATATTTAAAAGGGAGCAACTTAAGGGGGTGCAGTGCCATCTTCAAGGGGGTGCAGCTGTCTCAGCTGCACCAACTAAGCCAACAAAGCTATCCTCAGGGGGTGCAGCTGTCTCAGCTGCACCAACCAAGCCAACAAAGCTATCCTCAGGGGGTGCAGCTGTCTCAGCTGCACCAACCAAGCTATGGTATATACGCAAAGAGGGCATGGCGGAATGCCATGCCCTCTTATGAATTTATTGGTTGGTGCAACGTTTGCTCGATTGGTGCAACGTTTGCTCGGTTGGTGCAACGTTTGCTCGGTTGGTGCAACGTTTGCTCGGTTGGTGCACTTGAGACAAGTGCACCCCCTGAAAGCACCCCCTGAGTGCACCCCCTGAAAGATTACTTAACGAGTACCTTCTTAACCTTGCCGTCAGCAGAGCGAACGATGTTCAGACCCTTCTGGAGCTTAGAAAGCTTAACGCCGTCAACAGAGAATACCTCGAACTCGCCCTCAGCAACTGTTGTTGCGTTGATGCCAGTCTCAGGATCCTTCGTCCAGTCCTTGTCAACTACCTTAACGTAGTTGTATGTAGCACGCGACTTGTCGTTAACGCCCTCGCCAGTACCCATCTTAACGGTCGGGAGAGTGAAGAGCTCGCTCATTTCGCTTGCTGTAATCTTAACCTCGTCGTTTACAACGAAGCCCTTAGCCTTAGACACCTCTACCAAGAACGGAGCTGTCTCAGCGAACTTGCCAGTGTTGTGGTTGCCACCATCGTTCTCGAAATAGCCCTGAAGCATCTGGTCTGCGCTTGTGCGATACAACTGGAGGTTGCCATGGAATGTTGTCGGAGACGCACCGAGACCGATTACGTGCTCACAAGAACCAGTGCATGTAGACGGGTCGATAGACATAACTACCTTCTGAGTATCCCAATCTACTGGAATCTCCCACTCGAAGCCATTGCCGTCAGCTACGTAGTTCTCCTTGCAGAACGGTTCTGTAGCAGGTGTCTTAGCCTCGTAGTTGAACTCGCCAGCGTAGTTCTTGGCTGCTGCGATAGTGAATGTCATCATGAAGTTGTCATTCTTATCGTAAGAGACATTGAACACAGCTGTTGCATAAGTAGCACCGCCACCAAAGAAATTTGTTGTTGCCTCGTCAGCAGTAGCGTTGAGAACCATTGCTGGCTCATCTGGAGTTACTTCACCCTCACCCTCTTCTGCGAGCGGCTCCTGACCACCTGGTTCTGTTGTTGGAAGTGTACCAGTGAATACGAGGTCCTGAGTCTTCTCGTTGAGTGTTACGTCCTTAAGAGTGAGCGTGAACTCACCTGTTTCAGTTGCCAAGAACTCTACGTTAGCCTTGTCAGCCTGGAAGAGGTCTGTCTCAGGAGCTGCTGCGTCGTAGATGTGGAGGTTGCTTGTGTAAACCTCAGGCTCTGGCTTTTCTTCCTCGTAGTTGAACTGACCCATATAGCTGAAGTTCTCGCTCTCAATAGCGAACTCCATCTTGACCTCGTCAGCCGAAACCTCTGTGAGTTCGAATGAAGCGTTCATCTGCTCGCCGAAGAAGTTTGTTGTAGCGCCGTCAGACTTAGCCATGATTGTGAGCGGCTCGTCTGCAGCGGCTGTCTCGTCAACGAGTGCCTTACCTACGAATACGAGGTCAGATGTCTGGTTGAGGAGAGATACGTTCTTAAGAGTAACCTTATATGAGTCGTCAGAGTAATTGATGATGTTCACATCAGCTTCTGCTACTTCAACAACTGGATCTTCGCCATCAAGGATGCGGAGGTTGCTTGTGTATGTCTTGTCAGAAACCACTGTCGGAGCGTCCGGATTAGTACCGATTACGTAGTTGAATTCAGCGCCCTTGGCTACCATGTAGAGCTTCTCTACTGTGCCCTCTGTATAAACAAGAGCAGTTACGTCGTAGTCTTCATCTTCGATATTGAGAGTGCCAGTGTATGTAGTGCGGTTCTTCTCTGTATCAACAGTCTTGGTGAAACCAGAAGCTGTGTACTCAGCACCTTCCTGACCAACAACAGCAAGTGTCATGCTGATTGTCTCGTCGGTCATCTCCTTGATAGTAACCTGAGCCTGACCTGCAACCTCTGACATATCGCCAACAACCATAGAGATAGCGTCTGTGAAGCTCTTCTCTTCCTTAACCTCAGGCTTTGCTGCTACGACATTGAGAGTTGCATCCCAAACGCCACCACCGTCAGAGAGGATGTCGTTTGAACCTCCAGGGAGGATGCAGTTCCAGTCGATCTTGAAGCGGATACGGTATGTACCCGGCTCTGTAGGAGCTGTGAATGAAGGAGGATTAACGTTGCTACGATCGTTACCAGAAACAGAAGCACCGGTAGAGTTGTAGCCATTGCCATCGTTTACTTTCGGATTAGCAAGTGTAGTATAGAAGCTGTAGGCTACCAAGTCGGTGCCTGCCTGATCCCACTGGCCTTCCTTGTAAGAGAACTCGCCGTCGTTGTCGCGGTCGATGTAGATATAACCATTCATCCACTGACCTGAGTAGTTGAACGAAGCTGTCAGCTCGCTGCCTGCCTCAACATTGAATACAGACGATGTGTGATCCTCGTAAGCTGCTCTCGAAGCGAATACGTTTACAGTCTGCTTGTCCTTGCCAGTCTGCTGAAGAGAGAAGCTGCTGAGGACACGGTCGTTGCGTGAATGGTAAGCTGTCTTGTCGAAGTTAACAGTGTACTTCTCTGTTACTTCGCCGCCAGTCTCGCCACCGCCGGTAGAACCGCCGCCAGTTGACTCGAAGCCTTCGTCTGTGCCGAAGGTGTATTCAAAAGGATAGCCAGTTACAGCGTTAAGAGCCAACTTACCCTTGAAAAGGGCGTAAGCCTTTGTCTCGTTGAACTTAACGAGGAGTGACTCACCTTTAAGAGCGAAACCATCAACAATAGTTCCATTGGCAAAAACTTCAGGGTTGCTAACTTGGATTGTTGTCAAACCATCGGCGTCTGTTGTGCCTTCTACTCCATCGCAGCTAAGGTCGCCCCAGTTTCCCATTCCATAAGTGCTGAAATCGCAGCCACATGCGGTCACATTGTATGTGCCGTCTACGCGCTTTTCAACGGTGAGAGTACCTTCCGGCAAAGCCTTGTCATAAGAACTGCCCAAAGTCAGCTTGAAAGTAAGCTGATCAGTGTAGTCCGTAGCGAATGCCATTACGGTAACCATCAACATCGAAAGAAGAGATAAGATTTTCTTCATACTAAATCCTTTCTTTTTTGTTAATAAATTGTTATTAAATTAAGTGAACTATAATATTCTATATTTTAGTATGTAAGCAGCATAGGGTTATCCGAATGCCGGAAATGTTTACAATTTGTCTGTTCTTAGTCGTACTTTATATGCAAAGGTAAGAATAATTATCGTTTACACAATAAAAACAACGTTAAAATACATCGGTTTACGACATATTAATACAAAAAAAATCCCGACTCCTTTGCTGGAGTCGGGATTTATTGTTTATCGGAAAGGGCGTGCGCCCTACCCTATAGTCTTAAAAAAGATTACTTAACGAGTACCTTCTTAACCTTGCCGTCAGCGGTGCGAACGATGTTCAGACCCTTCTGGAGCTTAGCAATCTGTACGCCGTCAACAGTGAAGAGCTGTGCCTCGCCGTTAGCAACCTCGGCATTGATTGTGCTGATGCCGTCAACAACCGGCTCTACAACCTTAAGAGTTGCGTCCCAAACGCCACCACCGTCAGAGAGGATACTGCTTGAACCACCAGGGAGGATGCAGTTCCAATCGATCTTGAAGCGGATACGATATTCGCCAGCCTTAGCAGGAGCCTTGAACGAAGGTGCAACATAAGTATTGCGAGCATCTCCAGTAAGTTCATCACCTACTGAGTTGTAACCAGATGCATCGTTCTTTGGGTTAGAGTCGAGAGAGTAGAAGCTGAATGCTACCAAATCGGTGCCAGTCTGATCCCACTGTCCCTCCTTATAAGAGAAGTCGCCGTCGTTGTCGAAGTCGATGTAAACGAAGCTATGCATCCATTCGCCTGTATAATCGAACGAAGCTGTAAGTTCGCTGCCAGCCTCAACTGTGAACGGTTCGTCTGCTGTATGATCTTCGTAAGCAGCCTTTGAAGTCTTAACGCTCTTTGTCTGCTTGTCCTTGCCTGTCTGCTGGAGAGAGAAGCTGTTGAGGGCACGGCTACTATGTGTGCTGTTTGCGTCCTTGTCGAAGTTGACAGCGTAGTCGTCCTTCGGCTGATCCGGAGTCTCAGCCTTCTCGCCGAATACGATGTCAGCCCAACCGTAAGCAGAACCGAAGAATACACCGAACTTAACAACAGTCTTGCCTGCGTTCTCGTCCTGAGTACCCTCGAAGTTGCGGATATCAGACTCGGCACCTACGATTACACCAAGAGCGTTGTTCTCTGTAGCGCGTACCCATGTACCCTTTGTTGCTTCAGTAGTGAGAACGGTAGTTGTGTAGTCGTCAGTATTGATAGATGCCTTTACGCCAGAGATAGCGAAGTCGCCGATATTGTTGCCGTTGATCATAACGTCCTTGAATGTCACCATAGCGGTAGACATAGAAACCATTGTGATGTCGAGTTTTGCGTTCTCGATGTTAACCGGGTCAGAGTCGCCGAACTTGATGTTAGCCCAGTCGGTAACTGTCTCGGTTGTCGGGATGAAGATTTCCTTGCCGTAGCCTAATGTGTAAGTGTAATCGGACATGCCTCCGAGCACTACAGTGAATTTAGCAGCAAGCTGATTGTTTGCTACCTCACCGCTCATTGTTACGTCGGCAGCATAGTTTGTCCAGCCTTCGCCGGTAGAGATTACGCCAGCAGCGTTCTCTGCTGTAAGCTTCAGTACGCCGTCTACTTCCTCGCCGTTAGCCGTAAAGACAATCTTGCCTACTGTGCCAGAGTTTGTGAGATCCATGTCAGCGAACTCAGGGAGAGTAACCTCGTACTTGCCCTCGCCCTTAGCGAGAACTGTCACCTCAGCGTCGTTGTATACCTTGTGGTTAGCACCGCGTACGATAGTAAGCTCGTTCTTGTAAACAACTGCCTCCGGAGTGTCAGGAGTTGTTGTCTCTGTCCAGTCGAGAGAAACTACCTTGATGTAGTTGTAGAATGCCTTGCTGAACTTAGGAGACTCACCGCTACCGATGAGAACAGTGTTGCTTGCGAAGAGCTCGTCAAGAACCTCAGGAGACATCTTAACCTCACCGTTAACCTTCAGACCCTCAGCCTTAGAGATTTCGAACTTAGCGAGGCAGTCAGCAACGTCCATGCGACCGGTGTTGTTGTTACCAGCGCCGTCCTTTGCGAAGAAACCAGACATCTGCTTTACAGACTGCTGGCAGTACCAGTGCATTGTGCGGTATGTGCTTGTCTGGAATGCAGCAAAGCTATCGCCAGTAGTCATAGCAAGGATATCCTTGTCGTCACCACCGTTAGAGAAGTCGATAGAAGCAACGATCTTCTGCTTGTCCCAGTTGATAGTGGCTGTCTTAGAGAAGCCATTGCCGTCAGCCTGGTAGTTCTCCCAGAGTGTTACGTCCTCAGGCTCAGCCGGAGCTACGTAGTCGGGATCCTCACCGAATGCGAGAGTTGTTCCGTCAGTTGGGATGAGAGTCATGTAAAGCTTCTCTTCCTCATCCTTTGTGTAGCGGAGAGCCTTAACAGCGAAGTTTGTGCCCTGGAAGTTAGTTGTACCAGTGTATGTGATGCGATCCTTCTCGTCTGTACCCTTTACGAGGTCTGTAGACTCAACGTTCATTTCAGAGAAGGCGAGAGACATGCTGATAGTGTTGTCAGACATCTCCTTGAGAGTAACGGTAGCGTCGCCCATTGCGCTCGGAGTACCGTCAGCGAGTGAATAGAGCTTGTCGGCATACTGCTTCTCGAATGTTACAGTTACCTCAGGCTCTGTCGGCTCTGTCCAGTCCTTGTCAACAACCTTAACGTAGTTGTATGTAGCACGCGACTTGTCGTTAGCGCCCTCGCCAGTACCCATATTAACTGTAGAGAGAGCGAAGAGGGCACTCATTTCGCTTGCAGGAATCTTCACCACGCCATTAACAACAAAGCCCTGAGCCTTTGACACCTCAACCTTAATTGGATTGGTCTCATCGAACGGATTGGTGTTGTTGTTGCTGCCACCAGGTATCTGGAAGTATCCCTGAAGGGTGCCATCTGTCTTGCGATATAAGTGGAGAGTATTATTCCAAGCTGTTGCAACTTCACCAAGACCAATAATATCTTCGCAATTACCAGTACATGTAGATGGGTCGATAGACATAACGATCTTCTGTGTATCCCAATTTACTGGGATTTTCCAGTCGAAGTTAGTGCCATCGCCTACGAAGTTAACCTTCTCGAAAGCTGCAGGCTTTTCCTCGCCGCCAGTCTCGCCACCGCCGGTAGAACCGCCGCCTTCGAAGCCTTCGTCAACGCCGAATGTGTACTCAACAGTGATATTGGTGAAGAAGTTAGGGTTGTAAGTTCCCTTAAATGTAGCATAAGCCTTATCACCCTTAAATTTAACGAAGAGTTTTGCATTCGTCAATTCTGCGTTATCGCTTCCGCGAAGAGCGTAAGGAGTTACATCAATAGTTGTTACACCATTTGCGTCGGTTGTTGCTTCAACACCTTCACAAATAATTTCGCCCCAATTGCCCATTTCAAGTGAAGACAAATCACAACCTGTGGCAGTAACAGTATATTTGCCACCGGCATAATCCTCGATTTTGAGAGTACCATTAGCATAGCTCGGGCCATTAAAGAAACCTGTTTTTGTGGTTACTTTATAGTCTAACTGACCGATAAAGTCCGTAGCAAATGCCGTTACGGTAATCATCAACATCGAAAGAAGAGATAAGATTTTTTTCATACTAAATCCTTTTCTTTGTTTGTTAATAAATTGTTATTGAATTAAGTTAATTAAAAATTTCTGTTTTAGTAATAATCGGTTTTGCGCGATTTTTTTAGTTTGTTTATTCGGTCTTCTTAGGTCTTTAGATTATGGTTTCTTAGATTGTAGTACGGCACTTTTATCAGCGCACGTTGTAAGGTGCGCAACGCCTTTTGGCACTACGCACTCCATCTTCGGTGCAAATTTAGTAAAAATTTGGATAGTGGCAAAGTATTTTCCACTTTTTTATGTCTTTGAGGGTGAATAGGTTGGCTTAAAGGGCGCATCGATTGAGCTTTACACCTTATTATTATATTTAAGAGAGGATAGAGTATATTCTATTACTAAACTTCTGTAGGTGAAAATATCTACCATATCTCCCAGCAACGGCGCAACGTGCACATTATAAACGGAATAAGGGCTGGCAGATTCTCCTCTGAGCGGAGTATCTGCCAGCCTATCTCCCAGCCATATAAAGCTTGAATGGATTAACAACGGTATTTGCTTGAGTAAGTAAACAACGGATTTATCGGATTTGGACAGCCTTCAAGGGGGTGCACTTGTCTCCGCTCGGCTTTGCCGCTTGCCAGAGCAAGAAGTGCACCAACCGAGCAAGAAGTGTACCAACAGAATAGAAGTGCACCGTTTACTTGGTTGGTGCAGCAGAGACTGCTGCACCCCCTGAGAAAAGTGCATCAAGAGAGTATGATTTGATGTCTCCTACAGATTTCGGATTAAACAGATTGAGCGGATTCTGTTGCTTACAAAAATCAGATGTTGCTTGAGGCGGAGGCCGGAGACCTCCGCTACGGCTAACGACATCCAATTGCTTGAGGTAAAACGAAACAACGGATTAAACGGATTCCGTTGCTTACAAAAATCCGATCAATCCGTTTAATCCGTTGTTAAACACAACTTCATAAATCCGATTAATCCGTTTTCATTATACGCACCCAAAATCCGATTAATCCGTTTAATCCGTTGTTAAAACAACATCATAAATTCGTTGTTCATAAAAAGAAAGCGGTGCGGGCTGCATAGCACCCCGCACCGCTTATAGTATTAATCAACGAGTTATAATTAATCGGCGAGCTTTGCCTTGATGAACTCGCGGTTGAGGCGAGCGATGTTGGCGATAGACTCGTTCTTCGGGCACTCAGCCTCGCAAGCGCGAGTGTTGGTGCAGTTGCCGAAGCCGAGCTCCTCCATCTTGGCGATCATTGCCTTTGCGCGCTTAGCAGCCTCCGGGCGGCCCTGCGGCAGGAGAGCGAGCTGGCTCACCTTAGAGCTTACGAAGAGCATTGCCGAGCCGTTCTTACATGCAGCTACGCAGCAGCCGCAGCCGATACATGTAGCGCAGTCCATAGCCTCGTCAGCGTCTTCCTTCGGGATGAGGATGGCGTTAGCGTCCTGCGGCTGACCGGTGCGAACGCTTACGTAACCACCTGCCTGCATGATCTTGTCGAACGCTGTGCGGTCTACCATGCAGTCCTTGATTACGGGGAACGCTGCTGAGCGCCACGGCTCAACGGTGATTACGTCGCCGTCGTTGAACTTACGCATGTAGAGCTGGCATGTGGTAGCGCCCTGGTTCGGTCCGTGTGGGTGACCGTTGATGTAGAGTGAGCACATACCGCAGATGCCCTCGCGGCAGTCGTGGTCGAATACGAAAGGCTCGTTGCCTTCCTCGATGAGCTGCTCGTTAAGGATGTCGAGCATCTCAAGGAATGAGGTATCCGTAGGGATATCCTTCATCTCGCGTGTGTCGAAGTGGCCCTTGTCCTGAGGACCGTTCTGACGCCAATATTTCAGTGTGAATGATATGTTTGCCATAATTTTTATTAGTTCTTATAGTTACGTGTCTGTACCTTGATTGCCTCGTATTCGAGCGGTTCCTTGATGAGTTCAGGAGCGGTTTCGTCGTCGCCCTTGTACTCCCAGCAGCCTACGTAGAAGAAGTTCTCGTCGTCGCGCTTTGCCTCGCCCTCTTCTGTCTGGTGCTCCTCGCGGAAGTGACCACCGCAAGACTCCTCGCGTGAGAGTGCGTCGTGTGCGATGAGCTCACCCATGAGGATGAAGTCGCGGAGGTGGATAGCCTTGTCGAGCTCTACGTTCAGACCTTCCTTCTTGCCTGGGATGAAGAGGTTGGTGTTGAACTCGTTGCGGAGCTTCTTGATGAGCTTGATGCCTTCCTCGAGACCCTCCTTTGTACGACCCATGCCTACGTGCTCCCAGAGGATGTGGCCGAGTTCCTTGTGGATAGAGTCTACAGAGCGCTTGCCCTGGATGCCCATGAGGCGGTCGATTTCTGCCTGAACGCCCTTCTCAGCCTCTGCGAACTCGGGGAGGTCTACAGAGAGGTGCGGCCAGATAGCCTGGTCGGCGAGGTAGTTCTGGATGGTGTACGGCAGTACGAAGTAGCCGTCTGCGAGACCCTGCATGAGGGCTGATGCGCCGAGGCGGTTAGCGCCGTGGTCAGAGAAGTTGCACTCGCCGATTGCGAACAGACCAGTGATAGATGTCTGGAGCTCGTAGTCTACCCAGATGCCGCCCATTGTGTAGTGGATAGCCGGATAGATCATCATCGGGTTGTAGTACTTCACGCCGTTGATTTCGTTTGCAAGCTCGCCCGGGTTTACGTCGGTGATCTCCTCGTACATGTCGAAGAGGTTGCCGTAGCGCTGGCGGATTACGTCGATGCCGAGGCGGTTGATTGACTCAGAGAAGTCGAGGAATACGGCGAGGCCGGTGTTGTTTACGCCGAAGCCCTTGTCGCAACGCTCCTTGGCTGCGCGCGAAGCAACGTCACGCGGCACGAGGTTGCCGAATGCCGGATAGCGACGCTCCAAGTAGTAGTCGCGGTCTTCCTCCGGAATGTCCGAGCCCTTCTTTGTGCCTGCCTGGAGAGCCTTTGCGTCTTCGAGCTTCTTCGGCACCCAGATGCGGCCGTCGTTACGCAGCGACTCTGACATAAGTGTAAGCTTCGACTGCTTGTCGCCGTGTACGGGGATACATGTCGGGTGGATCTGTACGTAGCAAGGGTTAGCGAAGTAAGCGCCCTTACGGTAGCACTGAACGGCTGCTGTACAGTTGCAACCCATAGCGTTGGTAGAGAGGAAGTATGCGTTGCCGTAACCGCCGGTAGCGATTACTACAGCGTTAGCCGAGAAGCGCTCGAGCTTGCCGGTAACGAGGTTCTTAGCGATGATACCGCGTGCGCGACCGTCAACGATTACTACGTCTTCCATCTCGTAGCGTGTGTAGAGCTGTACGCGGCCCGTGCTCACCTGCTTAGAGAGTGCTGAGTAGGCACCGAGGAGGAGCTGCTGGCCGGTCTGACCCTTAGCGTAGAATGTACGTGACACCTGAGCGCCACCGAATGAACGGTTGGCGAGCATGCCGCCGTACTCGCGTGCGAATGGTACGCCCTGGGCTACGCACTGGTCGATGATGTCGTTTGACACCTCTGCCAGACGGTATACGTTAGCCTCGCGTGCACGGTAGTCGCCGCCCTTCACTGTGTCATAGAACAGACGGTATACAGAGTCGCCGTCGTTCTGATAGTTCTTAGCTGCGTTGATACCGCCCTGAGCAGCGATAGAGTGAGCGCGACGCGGTGAGTCCTGGATGCAGAAGTTTAAAACGCGGAAACCCATCTCGCCGAGGCTGGCTGCTGCAGAAGCTCCTGCAAGACCTGTACCTACAACGATGATGTCGAGCTTGAGTTTGTTCTTGGGGTTCACCAGACGCTGGTGAGCTTTATAGTTGGTCCACTTCTCGGCCACTGGGCCTTCAGGGATTCTTGAATTAATTGTCTTAGCCATAATATGAATTATGAATTTTGATTTTTGAATTTTGAATTAGCAGCAGCTACCGCAGCAGAGGCTCGGTGCGCAACCAAGGGCGAACAATACTACTACTACGAGGAAGCCGAGGATGAGCAGGGTTGAGTAAACCTGGCTGATCACCTTCCAACGGTTGAACCATACCTTGCCGTTCCAGCCGAATGTCTGCATTGCGCTCCAGAAACCGTGTGAGAGGTGGAACCAGAGGGCTACGAGCCATACGATGTAGAGCACTACGAATACCGGGTTCTTGAAGGTTTCCTTGATCCACTCGAAGCCGTCTGCTGGACCATGGATGCCCTCGAAGCCGAGAAGCTCTGCGAACATCATGTTGTACCAGAAGTTGAAGAGGTGAAGCAACAGACCGAGCACTACGATGATACCCAGAACGAGCATGTTCTGCGATGCCCACTCTACGCCCTTAGGCTTTGCTGTAACCTCGTAACGAGAGTTGCCACGGGCTGCGCGGTTCTGCATCGTGAGCCAGAAGGCGTAAACGATGTGCAGGACGCAGAGGGCTGCAAGACCCATTGTTGCTACTACGGCATACCAGTTGGCGCCAAGGAACTCACAAATCATGTTGTAACCTTCTCCTGAGAAGAGAGCGACAACATTCATTGACATGTGGAATGTCAGGAATAGAACAAGTGCGACGCCGGTGAGGGCCATCACTACCTTTCTACCGATTGATGAATTGATTAACCACATAAATGATTTGAAATTTAAATTATTAATTGATAAAATTATTGATATTTTATGGTTCGTCAAAGGGGCGTTGCGGAGGGCTTTCCGATAGTAGTCGTGGGGCGCTCGGAGGGGTCTTCGCATAGTTTTTTAGGGTATCTCTTCGCGCGTATACTATTTAATAGGTAGAGCCACATCGTTTCAAGTTGCAAAAATACTGAAAATTGATGATAAATCAAATTATTTCACATCAAAAATCGATTTTATTTCTTAATTTTGCGAACATAAAAGGATGCATGACGTAAACCCACTGTGTATTGCAGCGCAATCTTCACGGTTTACTTCCTCACACTAAGTCGTCGGACAGCGGACGGAATCCGATTGGACGGCGAACGGAATCTGATTGGACGGCGGACGGAATCCGATCGGACGGCGGACGGTATCCAGCAGGGGGTGCAGCTGTCTCAGCTGCACCAACAAAGCAAGCGGAGAGAGTATTCCCACAGAATACGCGGAACACACAGAACCGTCTGGCGGAGATGTGCCGCCCACAGATTGCACAGATTTTCACAGATTAGGAGGGTATGGCATCCCTGCCATACCCACGCAGCCAATAGCGCACCATAACTTCTGTGGATTCCGTGAATTCCGTGGGAGGTTCTTCTCAGCAAGTAATTCTGTGAGATCCGTGGATTCCGTGGGAAAACCTACACAGCCTAACCATCTGTGCCGATCCGTGAAATCTGTTGGAGAACATGAATATTCCCACAGAATACGCAGAACACACAGAACCTTCTGGCTGAGATGGGCCTCCCACAGATTGCACAGATTTTCACAGATTAGGAGGGTATGGCATCCCTGCCATACCCACGCAGCCAATAGCGCACCATAACTTCTGTGGATTCCGTGAATTCCGTGGGAGGTTCTTCTCAGCAAGTAATTCTGTGAGATCCGTGGATTCCGTGGGAAAACCTACACAGCCTAACCATCTGTGCCGATCCGTGAAATCTGTGGGAGAACATGAATATTCCCACAGAATACGCAGGATACAAAACAACAGCAAAGCAAACAACGCAACAATATATGATTTTGAAATACGACGTAATCGTCATCGGAGGCGGACACGCCGGATGCGAGGCGGCAGCAGCCGCAGCACGCATGGGCGCAAAGACATGCCTCGTGACGATGGACATGAACAAACTGGCGCAGATGAGCTGCAACCCCGCCGTCGGCGGAATAGCAAAAGGACAGATAGTGCGCGAGATCGACGCACTCGGCGGCAAGATGGGACTCGTCACCGACGCCACATCAATACAGTTCCGCATGCTCAACCGCGGAAAGGGGCCGGCAGTATGGAGCCCGAGAGCGCAATGCGACCGCGGCAAGTTCATCTGGGAATGGCGCACGCAACTCGACCACACTGACAACCTCGACATCTGGCAGGATGAAGCCTGCGAGCTGCTCGTGGAGAACGGCGAGGCGGTGGGTGTGGAGACGATATGGGGCGTCACGCTCAGAGCAAAGGCAGTAGTAATAACAGCCGGAACATTCCTCAACGGACTCATGCACGTGGGCAAGCGTAAGGTGCCAGGAGGCAGATGCGCAGAGCCTGCGGTGCTCCACTTCACCGAGAGCATCACCCGACACGGCATAACAGCAGCACGAATGAAGACCGGCACACCGGTGCGCATCGACCGCCGCTCGGTTCACTTCGAGGATATGGAGGAGCAGCCGGGCGAGACCGACTATCACGGATTCTCTTATATGACGGCGCCAAGACATCTCGAACAGTTGCCCTGCTGGACGACATACACCAACAAGGAGGTGCACGACACGCTGCGCGCATCCATCGCAGACTCCCCACTCTACAACGGACAGATAAAGTCTACCGGACCGCGCTACTGCCCGTCAATCGAGACGAAGCTCATGACCTTCCCCGACAAGAACCAGCACCCGCTGTTTCTGGAGCCGGAGGGCGAGGATACGAACGAGATGTACCTTAACGGCTTCTCGTCGTCGATGCCGATGGAGGTGCAGCTCGAGGCGCTGAAGAAGATACCGGCGTTCCGCGACATACGCGTCTACCGACCGGGCTACGCCATAGAGTACGACTACTTCGACCCTACGCAGCTGAAGCCGTCGTTGGAATCGAAGCTCGTCAGCGGATTGTTCTTCGCCGGACAGGTGAACGGAACGACGGGCTACGAGGAAGCAGGAGGACAAGGACTGATGGCTGGTGTGAACGCAGCGCTCTATTGCGGCGGCTCTGCCCCGTTCGTCCTGAAACGCGACGAGGCGTATATCGGCGTTCTCATCGACGACCTCACCACTAAGGGCGTTGACGAACCATACCGTATGTTCACCTCGCGCGCCGAGTACCGCATTCTGCTGCGCCAGGACAACGCCGACGCTCGTCTTACGGAGAAAGCGTACAATCTGGGCATTGCTTCGCGCGAACGCTACGACCACTGGCTGAAGAAGAAGACGGAGATAGAGCGCATCGTGCGCTACTGCGACCAGACGAACGTGAAACCGCGCGACATCAACGATGCACTCGAACGTTTCGGAACAACACCGATGCAGTTCGGCACCACTATATCGAACCTTGTAGCACGACCGCAACTGAGCTTAGAGCAGCTTGCCTCGGCTATCCCTACCCTACAGGAGGCGCTGCAGACCAACGACGCACGACAGGCGGAGATAGTAGAGGCGGCGGAGATTCTGATAAAGTACAAGGGTTACATCGAACGCGAACGACTCGTGGCTGAGAAGATGCACCGACTGGAGGACATACACATCAAAGGTCACTTCAACTACGCAGAGCTTCACGAAATATCTACCGAGGGCAGACAGAAGCTTACGCGCATCAATCCCGAAACACTCGGACAGGCATCGCGCATCCCCGGCGTCTCGCCCAGCGACATCAACGTGCTCTTGGTGCTAATGAAACGATAAGAGTCGCCTCGTTTCACGTGAAACTATTGAATAAACAAACAACAATTAAATATTTGAAAATGAACAACAAACTATTGCTTGACAATCTGCGTTGCATACCAGATTGGCCAAAGAAGGGAGTTAACTTCCGTGACGTCACTACTCTATTCAAGAACAACGAGTGTCTGCAGGAAATCTGCGACGAGATGTACGATCTGTACAAGGATAAAGGCATCACAAAGATTGTAGGTATCGAGTCGCGCGGCTTCGTTATGTCGTCTGCCCTCGCCTTGCGTCTCGGCGCTGGCGTTGTGCTCTGCCGCAAGCCGGGCAAGCTGCCCTGCGACACAGTACAGGAAAGCTACGCTAAGGAATATGGCAAGGATACCATCGAGATTCACAAGGATGCTATCGGTGAAGACGACGTTATTTTGCTGCACGACGACCTCCTCGCCACAGGCGGAACCATGAAGGCTGCATGCAACCTCGTTAAGAAGTTCCACCCGAAGAAGGTTTACGCCAACTTCATCATCGAACTCGTTAACGAAGGACTCAACGGTCGCGACGGTTTCGACGAAGACATCGAGATAACTTCGCTCATCAAGATCTAAATTCAAGGGATGCACTCTAAAGGGGGTGCAGCTGTCTCCGCTCGGCTTTGCCGCTTGCCAGAGCAAGAACTGCACCAACAAAGCAATATGTGAACCCCTACTTGGTTGGTGCACTTTCTACTTGGTTGGTGCACTTGAGACAAGTGCACCCCCTGAGAGTTGCACCAACAATACAAAAGTATACAACTAAAGGCTATGGCGTGCGCCATAGCCTTTTAAGTTCCACGTGAAACAAAACAAAGCAAAACACTTAGTTTCAAGCAAGTTATATGACAAAGGAAGAAAACGAAAAGCGCATCGAACGGTTGAAGAACATCGTGCTTAACATGCCGGATAAACCAGGCAGCTACCAGTTCTACGACGTCGAACACACCATCATATATGTAGGCAAGGCGAAACGCTTGAAGCAGCGTGTGTCGAGCTATTTTCATAAAGAGGTGGACAGGTTCAAGACCAAGGTGCTTGTGTCGAAGATTGAGGACATAAGCTATACGGTGGTGAACACGGAGGAGGACGCCCTGCTCCTCGAAAACAGTCTTATAAAGAAGTACAACCCGCGCTACAACGTGCTGCTGAAGGACGGCAAGACTTATCCGAGCATCTGCATCACGAACGAGTATCTGCCGCGCGTGTTCAAGACGCGACAGGTGAACAAGCGTTTCGGCACGTTCTTCGGTCCCTACTCTCACACAGGTAGCATGTTCGCCGTGCTCGAACTGATTCATAAACTCTACAAACCGCGCACGTGCCGCCAGATAATAACGAAGGAGGGCATCGAACAGGGCAAGTACAAGCCGTGTCTGGAGTATCACATTCACAACTGCAAGGCGCCGTGCTGCGGAAAGCAGTCGTTGGAGGACTATCAGGCGTCTATCGCTCAGGCTCGCGAGATTCTGAAAGGAAACACGCGCGAACTTTCCAAGCATGTTTTCGAGCAGATGCAGCAGAAAGCCGCCGAACTGAAGTTTGAAGAGGCAGAAGAACTGAAGCAGAAGTACCTGCTTATAGAGAGTTTCTGCGCCAAGAGCGAGGTTGTGAGCCACACCATCACCGACGTGGATGTGTTCACTATTGTGGACGACGAGGCTAACCGCACGGCGTTCATCAACTATATTCACGTTAAGAATGGCGCCGTAAACCAGAGTTTCACGTTCGAATACAAGCGCAAGCTCGATGAAACCGACCAGGAGTTGCTGCTTACTGCGATTCCGGAGATCAGGGAGAGGTTCAAGAGCAAGGCGAAAGAGATTATTGTGCCGTTCGAGATGGAGTGGACGCTGAACGATGCGCAGTTCTTCGTGCCGCAGCGCGGCGACAAGAAGCATCTGCTGGAGTTGGGCGAGATGAACTGCAAGCAGTATAAATTCGATCGCTTGAAGCAGACCGAAAAACTCAATCCCGAACAGAAGCAGACGCGCCTGATGAAGGAATTGCAGCAGAAACTGCAGCTCGAAAAACTGCCTTATCATATAGAATGCTTCGACAACTCGAACATATCGGGCACGGATGCGGTAGCTGGCTGCGTGGTGTTCAAGGGCATGAAACCGTCGAAAAAGGACTATCGTAAGTATAATATCAAGACCGTAGTGGGACCTGACGACTATGCTTCGATGCAAGAGGTGGTTAGACGCCGCTATTCGCGTATGATTGAGGAGGACGCTGCCCTGCCCGACCTGATTATTACCGACGGTGGATTGGGACAGATGAGTGTCGTGAGAGAGGTTGTGGAGGGCGAATTAGGATTGCACATCCCTATCGCCGGACTCGCAAAGGACAATCGCCACCGCACCAACGAACTGCTCTACGGCAATCCGCCGCAAACCATCGCGCTGAAGACCAACTCCGAACTGTTCCATGTTCTGACGCAGATACAGGACGAGGTGCACCGCTATGCCATACAGTTCCACCGCGACAAGCGATCGAAGCACGCCCTGCACAGCGAACTGGACGATATCAAGGGCATAGGCCCGACAACGCGCGACGCTCTTCTGAAGGCGTTCAAGAGCCTGAAACGCATACGTGAGGCAAGCGTGGAGGAGCTTACAGAAGTGATTGGCGCAGCAAAAGCAAAGCTTATAGCAGAGCATTTCGATAAATAATTGCAGATTTCAAGTATTTGTATTAACTTTGTAGAAGATAATTTCATAGTTTTGCAGAGCCAGAAACGCCCTGCGAACGATAACAAAACTACCCTATCAGAGACAAGAAATGAGAACAGTAATACAGCGCGTGCAGCACGCATCAGTAACCATTGACGGCAACATCAAATCATCTATCGGTAACGGACTCCTTCTGTTACTCGGCGTGGAGGAAGCCGACACGTCTGAGGACGTAGACTGGCTCGTGAAGAAGGTGGCAGCACTACGCATCTTCGACGACGAGAACGGCGTAATAAACCGTTCGCTCATAGATGTGGAGGGCGAGGCGTTGGTGGTTAGCCAGTTTACGCTCTACGCTTCATACAAAAAGGGCAACCGACCATCGTGGTTCCGCGCGGCTCGTCACGAGATATCCGTACCGCTCTACGAGGAATTCTGCCGCAAACTGAGCGATGCAATCGGCAAGCAGGTTGGAACGGGCGAATTTGGAGCAGACATGAAGGTAGAGCTTTTGAACGACGGACCAGTAACCATCTGCATGGACACGAAGAATAAGGAATAGGCACCCCAAAATAAGGAATTTGTTTCATCGCGACATTAGTCATTTTGCTTGTATATTCACTATACATGAAGCTTATGGGACAGTCGTTGGAGATATAACATCACATATAACGATATGACAATAAAAGAAGCACAAGAGGCTGTAGACGGTTGGATAAAGGAGTACGGCGTGCGCTATTTCTCCGAACTGACCAACATGGCTTGCCTCACCGAAGAGGTGGGCGAACTGGCTCGCATCATGGCTCGTCGCTACGGCGACCAGAGCTTCAAGGAAGGCGAATCGCACGATCCGTCCGAAGAAATGGCGGATATTCTGTGGGTTCTTATCTGCCTGGCTAATCAGACTGGCGTAGACCTCACAGATGCGCTGCAGAAGAGCTTCGAGAAAAAGACCAAACGCGACCACGACCGCCATAAGAACAACCCCAAGCTTAAGCAATAAAACAACCTCTACTCAAAGCTTAGAAAGGCTTAGAAAGGCTTAAAAAGGCTTAGAAATAAAGACAACAACAAACCAAAACATATTAACAACAATGGGAATCATTAAAGACGTTATCCTCCACGACCAGGAGGCAAATAAGCAGGAGCCGAGCAAGTACGACGAGGCTCTCGCAAAGTACAACACCGACCTCGACGACAACGCTGTTCGCGAGGCTGTACGCAAGATTATCGCTGAGAAGGTGCCGCAGAACGACACAGAGGAAGTGAAGAAGTTCCTCTTCGGCAGCATCGAGCTCACTACCCTCAAGACCACCGACTCTGAGACAAGCGTACTCGCCTTCACAGAGCGCGTGAACAACTTCGACAACGAGTATCCCGAACTGCCCCACGTGGCTACCATCTGCGTTTATCCGTGCTTCGCAAAGACCGTTGCAGAGTCTTTGGAGGTAGACGGCGTAGAGATTGCCTGCGTTAGCGGCTCGTTCCCTTCTTCTCAGGCTCGTATCGAGGTGAAGGTGGCAGAAGCATCGCTCGCTGTGGCTGACGGCGCTACAGAGATTGATATCGTGATGCCAGTTGGCAAGTTCCTCTCGGGCGACTATGAGGGTGTTTGCGACGAGATTTCGGAGCAGAAGGCAGCTTGCGGCGAGGACGTAGCCATGAAGGTTATCCTTGAGACTGGCGCTATCAAGACCGCTTCTAACATCAAGAAGGCGTCTATCCTCGCCATGTACGCCGGTGCCGACTACATCAAGACTTCTACCGGCAAGTTGGAGCCTGCCGCTACTCCGGAGGCTGCATACGTTATGTGCCATGCTATCAAGGAATACTACGATGAAACGGGCATACAGATAGGTTTCAAGCCCGCTGGCGGCATCAATACCGTTATGGATGCCATCACCTACTACACCATCGTTAAGGAGGTTCTGGGCGAAAAGTGGCTCACCAACAAGTGGCTCCGCCTCGGCACATCACGCCTCGCAAACATGCTCCTCAGCGAGCTGAAGGGCGAGCAGATCAAGTTCTTCTAAAGCGTGAATTAATTCAAGCATAGGAGCTTCAAATTCTTTTAAAGACGAAGATTCTTCAAATAAAAGGGTGTGCATTCTATATCTCATTGGTAGATACATAGAATGCATACCCTTATTTCTTATGTACTAAATGCGCAGCGAAACAAGATTACCGCGTAGCGGGAACACGATTACCGCATATAGGTTACATTATTACCGCGTAGAGGTAATAGTGTTACCAGTGGGTGGTAAACAAGCGTTTTTATAGCAAAAGCCTTGTTCTGCCCTATAGCAATTGTAGAAAAAGAAAAAACGTTCTTCCAAGAAAGACTCTTAAAAGAACGTTTTTATATGAAATAACTAATTTTACTTTGTTCTCTTTATCACAAAGTCGAGGTAAGCCTGCAGGGCTTCCTTCACTTCCGGCTGCTTCACGTGCTCGTCGATGAAGCGCTGAGCCTCGGCGTGGAACTCCCACATGCGGCGCTCAGCATACTCTATACCGCCTTTTTCCTTGGTATAAGCCACCAATTTCGCGATTTCATCGCCACTTACCGTGCGTGCCTTCACCTTCAGCGCAAGTTCGCGCATCGCCTCATCACCACCATTGTTCACAGCGTAGATGACGGGGAGCGTCAGCTTTCCTTCAGCCATATCGTTACCCGTAGGCTTGCCGATTTCGGACGAGTCGTAATAGTCGAAGATGTCGTCGCGAATCTGGAAAGTGATGCCGAGATTCTGTCCGAACAGTTTCGCAGCCACCACATCATCCTCCGAAGCGCCCGAAGAGAGCGCACCGATGCCGGCGCAAGCCTCGAAGAGAGCCGCCGTCTTCTGCTTTATCACGTCGTAGTAGACATCCTCAGAGATATCCTTGCGTCCGATGTTCGAGAGTTGCAGAATCTCGCCGTCGGAGAGCGTGCGTCCGAGTTCGGCAAGATAGGTAACAATCTGCTCCGAGTGGGTGCGAGCAACACAAAGCAGCGCCATAGAGAGGATATAGTCGCCCACGAGCACAGCCACCTTATTGTCGTAAGTAGCGTTCACCGACGCCTGACCGCGACGCTCCTCGCTCTCGTCCACCACGTCGTCGTGCACGAGCGAAGCCGTATGCAGCAGTTCCAGACCCACGGCAGCATTCTGCGTAGAATGGTTTATCTGTCCGAAGTTCTTCGCCATGAGCAGAATGAGCATTGGACGCATACGCTTGCCTGCACGCTTGCGGATATGCTCGAGCGCAGAGCCGAGCAGTCCGTCCTCGTGCGAGAGCGACTGATTGAAAAGTGTGATGAAATCGGCGATTTCCGCCTCAATCGGGTGCTTTATAATTGACAGATAATCCATTGTGTTATAATATTTCGTACAAAGTTACGGAATTTGCCGTTATTAGTGACATTTTTTTTGTAATTTTACACCTAATAAATATTAATAAGTTGATGAGGAGACACCTCACCATCACAACATAACACCATCTCACAACATGGACAAACTTTTTCTTCTTGATGCCTACGCACTCATCTATCGTGCCTACTACGCATTCATAAAGAATCCGCGCATCAACTCTAAGGGCATGAACACGTCAGCCGTCATGGGCTTCGTTAACACGCTCAACGAGATACTCACCAAAGAGCAGCCCACGCACATCGGCGTGGCGTTCGACCACGGCAAGACATTCCGCGACGAGGCATTCCCTGCGTACAAGGCGCAGCGCGAAGCCACGCCCGAGGACATACGCGCCTCTGTACCTATTATTAAAGACATCATCACGGCGATGCACATCCCCGTGCTGCAGGTAGACGGCTTCGAGGCCGACGACGTTATCGGCACGCTCGCCACGAAAGCAGGGGAAGCCGGCGTGCAGACATACATGCTCACGCCCGACAAGGACTACGGTCAGCTGGTGCGCGACAACGTGTTCATCTTCCGACCGCGCCACGGCGGAGGCTACGAGACGATGGGTCCGAAGGAAGTCTGCGAGAAGTACGAGCTCCACTCCCCCACCCAGGTCATCGACCTGCTGGCGCTGATGGGCGACTCAGCCGACAACTTCCCGGGTTGTCCTGGCGTAGGTCCGAAGACAGCCACCAAGCTCATCGCCGAGTTCGGCAGCATCGACTCCATCCTCGAGAACTCCGCAAAGATAAAAGGCAAGTTACGCGAGAAGGTTGAGGGCGCTGTCGACGATATACGCATGTCGAAGTTTCTCGCCACCATCCGCACCGATGTTCCCGTCGACCTCGACCTCGACGCTTTGAAGCTTCAGGAGCCCGACACGGCACGACTCGCCGAAATCTTCACCGAACTCGAGTTCAAGAGTCTTTTGGACAAGTTTGTAAAGAAGCCTCAACAACCGCAAAAATCTGTTAATTTACAACTCGATTTATTTGCCGAAAATTCGACCGAGGATGCAGTTGGCTCAGAATTTTCGAGCTATGAGAGCTTAAAAACGACCCCTCACGACTATCAACTGATTGAAACTGAGGAAGATGCGCGCAGAATTTGCGAAAAATTTACTTCATCGAAAATTCTCGTTCTAGACACAGAGACCACTTCAACCAATGCGATTGACGCAGAATTGGTGGGTTTGAGCTTCGCAATAGAGGAAGGAAAGGCGTTTTATGTCGCAATTCCTAACGAACGTGAAAAAGCGGAAAGAATTGTAAATATCTTCAAACCGCTGTACGAAAGCACAGAGATTCTGAAGATAGGTCAGAACATCAAGTACGACATGGAGGTACTGATGAACTACGACGTGCGTCTTGCCGCTCCGATGTTCGATACGATGATTGCTCACTATGTGCTGCAGCCCGAGCAGAAGCACAACATGGACACGCTCGCCGAAACCCTACTCCACTATCAGACGATTCATATCGACGAACTGATTGGTCCGAAGGGAAAGTCGCAGCGCAACATGCGCGACCTTCCGCCGAGCGCTGTCTGCGACTATGCAGCTGAGGATGCCGACGTGACGCTGCGTCTGTACAACGTGCTGAAGCCGCGACTCAAGGAAGCCGACGTCGAGGATTTGTTCTACAACATCGAGATGCCGCTTGTGCCAGTTCTCGCCGAGATGGAGATGAACGGCGTGCGTCTCGACACCGGTGCGCTCGCCGAGACCTCGAAGGTGCTCACCGAGCGCATGCAGCAGATAGAGCAGAGCATCTATGAGCTCGCCGGTCACGAGTTCAACATCGCCTCGCCGAAGCAGGTGGGCGAAGTGCTGTTCGGCGAGATGAAGATAGTGGAGAAACCGAAGAAAACCAAGACCGGTCAGTACGTAACATCCGAGGAGGTGCTGCAGCAGCTGCGCTCCAAGGCGCCCATCGTCGACCATATCCTTGAGCATCGCGGACTGAAGAAGCTGCTCGGCACGTATGTCGACGCGCTTCCCAAGCTCATCAACCCGCGCACCGGACATATCCACACCTCGTTCAATCAGGCTGTAACGGCAACGGGCCGCCTCTCCTCTTCCGACCCCAACCTGCAGAACATCCCCGTGCGTGGCGAGGACGGCAAGGAGATTCGCAAGTGCTTCATCCCCGAACCGGGCCAGCTCTTCTTCTCTGCCGACTACTCACAGATTGAGCTTCGCGTCATGGCTCACCTCTCCGGCGACAAGAACATGATTGAGGCGTTCCGCGAGGGATACGACATACACGCCGCCACCGCAGCGCGCATATATAAAGAGGATATAGAGGCTGTGTCGCGCGACCAGCGCACCAAGGCTAAGCGCGCCAACTTCGGCATCATCTACGGCATCACCGTCTTCGGACTTGCCGAGCGTCTCGACATCTCGCGCGACGAGGCGAAGCAGCTCATCGACGGTTACTTCAGCACGTTCCCCGGCGTACACGAGTACATGGAGAAGGCTAAGCAGTTGGCGCGCGACCATGGCTACGCCGAGACGTTCTTCCACCGCCGCCGCTACCTGCCCGACATCACTTCGCACAATGCCACCGTGCGCAACTTCGCCGAGCGCAACGCCATCAACGCACCGATACAAGGCTCTGCCGCCGACATCATAAAGATAGCCATGGTGCGCATCTACGAGCGCTTCCGCCGCGAGGGTGTTCGCTCAAAGATGATTCTGCAGGTGCACGACGAACTCAACTTCTCCGTTCTGCCAGAGGAGAAAGAGCTTGTAGAGAAGATCGTAATAGAAGAAATGCAGAACGCCTACCCGCTGCAGGTGCCGCTCGTAGCCGATTCGGGCTGGGGCGAGAACTGGCTTGAGGCGCATTGATCGCTTCATGTTATATAATAAACAACTAATCCTTCAATACTATGGATAATGTAAAGAACAAAGCGGAATATATCATCGCGTCTATCAATGAGTTTGCCAAACGGCACAAGTTGACAGACACGCAAGCCTACCGTTATCTAAGAAGATTCAAAGGCATAGAAATGCTTGAGCGTTTCTACGATGTGATGCACACCTTGAGTTTTAAAGACACAACAGAAGACCTCACGGCTTTCTGTCATCGCAATGGAGGAGAATTAGTATGAAGTTATATCATGGTTCAACGGTAGAAATCACAGAGATTGATTTCAGCAAATCAAAGCCGAACAAAGACTTTGGTCGTGGTTTCTACCTTAGTGCAGACAAGGCACAAGCAGAGAAACTTGCCGAATACAAGTCTTTCCAATTCGGTGGTAAACCAATCTTGAACGCATTTGAGTTTAACGAAAAAGCCCTTTCTGACGAATCACTTAAAGTGCTACAATTTGATGGTTACTCAAAGGAATGGGCAAACTTTGTATTCGCCAACCGCAACTCTGAAGATGGCGAAAGCGTACACGACTACGACATTGTTGTTGGGCCTATTGCCAACGATCGTGTCGGTGTGCAAGTGCGCAGATACATCGAGCGTGAGATATCTTTAGAAACATTTCTTGAGAATTTGAAATATATGAAAGGTATAACCTTCCAGTATTTCTTTGGTACAGAAAAAGCAATCAGATTATTAAGAAAGATATGAAAGACTTTGAATACATGGTAGAATGTATGGAGCGCGACCTCATTGTCATGCTAATGGAAAAACAAGGCATGACCATGACCGAAGCCTTCGACACGTTCTACAATTCCGAGACACACGAGAAGCTCAATGATGCACGCTCTGGACTCTATTTTCAAAGCCCGGGCTATGTGTATAGTTTTCTAAATAATGAAATAAAATATGGCAAATTCTCCTGAACAAGGAGAATTTGCCATATTTTATTTTCTACAAATCTACGCCTTCCTCATACTACAATCCTACAGCCATCTCATCAGTATATCCCACACGGCGATGATGTGGCAGACGCTGCCGGCGAGCACGAAGAAGTGGAAGACGGTGTGCATGAAGCGGCGCTTGCGCACGGCGTAGAAGACGGCACCGGTGATGAAGCAGACGCCCTCGGCTATAATCCAGATGATAGCCGACGGGTCTACGCAGTGGACGAGTGGCTTGAAGGCTACAAGCACGCTCAGACCCATCGCTACGTAGCAGATGGTCTCCAGATTGCTGTGCCCCTTCAGCGACGAGAAGCTCTTTATGGTGCCTGCAATGGCGGCAGCCCAGATGAAGGCGAAGAGCGCCCAACCCCAGTAGCCGTACTCGCGCATGGCTACGAGCGTGATGGGCGAATAGGAGCCTGCTATGTGCCAGTAGATGGCGGCGTGGTCCCACTTGCGCAGACGCTCTTTCCAGGGCGACCATGCCGAGAGAGCGTGATAGACGGTGGAGGCGATGTAGCTCGAGAGCATACCGAAGAGGTAGAGTATCACGCTGGCTGTAGCCCAGCCGTTGCGCGCCCAACCGCACCACACGAGCAGCGCCGTGCCTACGACCAAGCCGAGGACAATGCCCGCACCATGCGACCACGAATTCCAAAGTTCTTCCTTATGATTGAAATAGATTTTCATACACTTTTGTGTTAGTTAAACTGCTACTGATAGTTATCTCGCGTACAAAGTTAGCTGAAAAAAACCGATTAAGCGAAGCTAACTGAAATATATTTTACTCCGTCTACTTGCATGATTCTCAATATTATTACCTAACTTTGCACTCGCAACGGTTCGCAACGCTCCCATTCAGGACACCCTAAAGGGGAGCTGTGCGATTAAAAGGGAATGGGGTGAGAGTCCCCAACTGTCCCGCAGCTGTGAGCCGCCCTTATATCGGGCGCGAACGAAAGAGCCACTGAAGCCATGCATCTCTTGCTGAGTGCGTGGGTATAGCATTCTTGCCATACCCTCCTATGCTTTGGGAAGGTGTTCGCGTCTGGGCGGCGAGTCAGAAGACCTGCCGAAATTTATTTGCCGATGGAGTCATCGCCGTGCGCCTCGCGGATTGGGCGCGTATGACCGAAACACTTACATTATATAAATAATATGAAGAACTTTACACTTTTTGTTTCCGCCCTTCTCGGCGGAATGTTTCTAACTACGTCTGTTTCTGCACAGCAGAAGGAGTACACCGACGGCGTGTTCATGCTCAACGAGGGTTCGTTCGGCAAGGAGAAGGCTACGCTCAACTACCTCGACAAGGAGGGCAAATGGGAGTATCGCGTAGCTCTCGCTAAGAACGGCGAGACTTACGAGTTGGGCACAACGGGCTGCTTCGCCACCATCGCCGATGGCAAGATGTACATCGTGTCGAAGAAGAAGAGTGTTGCCGACAAGGAGGCTAAAGACCCTACGCTCACCGTGTGCGACGCTAAGACGATGGAGGTTTTGGCTCAGATCAACACTATCCCTAACACCGAGGGTACGGCGGCTGCCGACGGCAGAGCGTTCCTCGCCGTTAAGGACTTCGGCAAGGGTTTCCTCAGCACCACTAACGGTGTCTATACCTTCAATCTCGACGACAACACCGTGGGCAAACTCATCGCCGGCACCGACGGCTTGGCTAACAACCAGACGGGCAACATGGTGTACGCCGACGGCAAGGTGTATGCTGTCGACCAACGTCGCGGACTCTTGGTCATCGACACTGCCGAGGGCAAGCTGCTGAAGACCGTGAACAACGAGGGCGAAGGCTCTTACAACTCTATCGTGCAGGCTAAAGACGGCTCGCTGTGGCTCACTTGCAGCAAGTCGACAAAGGCTGTTTCACACATCGTGAAGTTCAACCCGTCTGACTACACAACCGAGACTGTCGAACTGCCCGAGGGCGTCTATCCTCCTACCAACAGCTGGGGCGCTTGGAACCCCGACTGCTTCACGGCGTCTACTACCGAGAACGCTCTGTTCTGGAACGGTGCTACGGGCGACTGGTCGAACGGTCAGCACATCTACAAGTTCGATATCGACTCGCGCCAGGTGTCGCTCCTGCTCGACTTCACCGCTGCCGAGGAGAAGCCTTATGTCTACGGTGCGGCTTGCCGCATGAACCCTTATTCGGGCGACCTCTACCTGAGCGTAACCAAGGGTTCGGCATGGGGCGACGAGTCGGAGCTGCGCGTCTACGACGCTACAACGGGTTCGCTGAAGCAGGCGTACCCGATGGAGAAGAACTACTGGTTCCCGGAGATGCCGGTGTTCGCCATGAAGAGCAGCACAGCTATCTCGTCGGTTGAGGACAGCGCAGAGGTGCGCGAGGTGGCTCGCTACTCTGTAGACGGCAAGCTGCTGCAGGGCGCGCAGAAGGGTCTGAACATCGTGCGCTACAGCGACGGAACGGTTAAGAAGGTCGTTGTAAAATAAGTTGAAAGTTGAGAGTTGAGAGTTATGAATTTAAGGTTGAGAATTGAGAGTTGAGAGTTGAGAGTTATGATATGCTCTATAGTTTATGCATTCAAGCACAAAACTTCTGTATCAATTATGGTAATCATAACTCTCAACTTTCAACTCTCAACTCTCAACCGAACAAACTCTCAACTCTCAACTAAAACCATATTATGCGAATAATACACTTCATAATACTACTCTTTTCTATAATGATATCGGCGCACGCCCAGACCTCACGTCTCGACTCGGTTCACACGATTCGCGACGTGAAGGTTGTGGGCGTGCGCCCTCATTATCTCACCCCGTCACAGACGCTTGCGGGGACGGCGCTGCAGAATTTATCGACGACGTCGGTGGCAGACGCGCTGAAGTATTTCTCGGGCGTGCAGATAAAGGACTACGGCGGACTGGGCGGACTGAAGACCGTGAACGTGCGGTCGCTCGGATCGCAGCACGTGGGCGTGTATCTCGACGGCATACGCATTACGAACGCGCAGAACGGACAGATTGACCTCGGACGCTACTCGCTGAGCAACATGGAGTCGGTGGCGCTCTACAACGCCAACCGCAACGAGCGACTGCAGTCGGCTTCCGAGTATGCTTCGGCGGCTACGGTCTACCTGCAGACGCGCCGACCCGACTCTACGGCGCTCTCCGTCGAATACGGCACGGGCTCATTCGGTCTGCAGAAGCTGAAGGCGTACCTTTCTTTCAAGAACATTCTCTTCGTCGACGCCGAATATCAGCGCACCGACGGCGACTATCCGTTCCGCTTCCAGTCGGCGTCGGAGGACACCGTGGGCAAACGACGCAACTCCGACATCAGCTTCTACCGCATCGAGGCGGCGGGCTTCTACAAGGGCTTCACGGCGCACGCCTACTATTACAGTTCGGAGCGCGGACTGCCCGGTCCGGTTGTGCGCCGACTCTCCGACCAGTGGGACTCTACCGACCGCCAGTGGGACCGCAACTTCTTCCTACAGTCGACATACCGCCACACGTGGGACCGCTTCTCGCTGAAGACCAACCTGAAGTATGCCTACGACTGGCTGCGCTATCTGCAAGACCCGTCGACAAACGCCGCCACGATGTACTGCGACAACCACTACCGCCAGCAGGATCTCTATGCGTCTGTGGCTGCGGCGTGGAACTCGAGCTGGCTGTCGCTGACGGCAAGCACCGACCTGCGCTGGAGCGACCTTACGACCGACGTCTACCGCTCGGCGTATGTCTACCGTCTCGACTCTAAGTCGCTGCTCTCTGCCATCGCTTCCTACCGCGGTTTCGAGGGCAACATAGCCCTGCTCTACACCCATATCGGCGACCACTCGGCACGCTCCGCGCAGAGCGCTGCCGCGCTCTCGCGCTTCACGCCGATGTTCCTCGCCTCGTGGCATCGCCGCGCCTTCACCGTGCGCGCGTTCCACAAGCGCATCTTCCGCGCACCAACACTAAACGACCTCTATTATACGCTCGTGGGCAACGCGCAGCTGCGCCCCGAGTACACCTCGCAGTTCGACCTCGGTGTCGACTACAAGGACCGCCATCTTCACCTCGCCCTCGACGCCTACTACAACCGCATCGAGGACAAGATTGTGGCTATACCGATGAAATGCCAGTTTCGCTGGTCGATGGTCAACTTCGGCTTGGTGAAGTCGCTGGGTCTCTCCGCTACGGCGGGCTACGACCGCACATGGGGCAAGTTCTCAGCCTCAGCCTCGGCAAACTACACCTGCCAGCGCGACCGCGACTACTCCGCGCCCGACGACCCCGAGTATCGCAACACCATACCCTACTCGCCGCTGCACAGCGCCTCACTCATAGTAGACCTCGCCTACGACGGATGGAGCCTCTGCACCTCGTGGCTCTACACGGGCGAACGCTTTGCGCTCATCTCCAACAACCGCGACGACCTGCTGGGCGCATGGCAGACCGTAGACCTTAAGCTGAACAAGCGCTTCCGCATACGACGCCACTCGCTGCAAGCCACCCTGGAGTGCAACAACCTCGGCGACTCGCGCCACGAGGTGGTAAAGCGCTACCCCATGCCCGGACGCAACTGGAAGGCTACCGTGCAATGGCAGTTCTAAAAAAGTGTGGCACACTTTTTGCCAAGACGATATTTGCCGTTTCTGACCGCTCATATCTCGCGAAAAATCAAAAACAAAATCTGTTGCTCGTTTTTTGCGAGTTTTGAGCGTGCAGCCGTAAGCATTTCTGTTACAGACCGTTGCAGCGTTTCGTCAGAAAGTGTGCAGTTTTTTGCTAAGAAAAACCCTGCATTTCGTGAGACTTTACCATGTAATAGCTATGCTTTTACAAGGTAATAGCTATGCTTTTACACGGTAAAGTCTCACGATAAGTTTGCAAAAACCGTCGTTTTACATCGAAAAGTGTCGGTTTTTATGGTTTTCGAGCCTGCCGCAAGTTCAAAAACGCTCCATTTCGGGTTTCCGATTCTCCAGAATGAAGATTTTCGGTGAAGTTTCAGAGTACTATATTTGCATCGTCCACCACCCCCGTTTACAACTAAATATTGTATCTTTGCAAAAAAAATAGGGGGCTACAGCATTCTTCGCAATTATATAGTTTTGACACCCCCCACGCAATCTGCTAATAATTAGTTTTACCATATCGCAATAACCAACAATGTATAATAATGAAAAAAGCGGTGCGACATTCATGTCACACCGCTTTTTATGTGTTTATAAATACCGATTAAACGGTAATGTTGGGGTTATTTTTCTACAAGGACAGGGCGAACCATGCATTTTGTTACTGTCGACTGAAGAGAAAAACCAATATGATAAACATTCTCTAAATCACCAAAATAAGAGAATACGTGTGCATCAGAACCATTACTATTATATTCAGATGTCAAATAGATTGAGTGAATATAATAAGATTCAGATTTTGGTTCTGCAGGAAGGTATAAAGTATTACCAGTATATCCAGGGTTAACACCAGTGAGTAAGAGACCATATCCACCATTCTTTTCTATTAATCTACCTGTTGTATTAATAGGACATATCACATATTTTGTATCTTCTTTTTTATCTTCTTCTTTTTCTTCTTTAACGGTAAAGAATTTGTTCAACTCATCCTGTGTCGGTGTGCGCCAATTTGCACCCCACACATACGCATCACCAGTCTTACGAGCTTCTGTAAAATTAATCTTTTCTGCCACATTCTCTGTTGCGAACTTCGGACCACCTGGCCACAACTGCACCCAGTCCTTCTCTACCTCTACACCATTGATTGTAGCATATTCCTTACCTTTTGTCTTGCCAGTAAGCAAAGTATAGTACTTGCCAGCCGTAAGACCTTTAGTTGTACTCATGAGTTTATCGCCGCTATACAAAGGTTTATCGTCGTTATACACAGAAATCTTCTCGTCTGCCGGCACTACGATATAATACACTCCTGCGCCTTTCTTAGAGAGCAACGACACCTTTGTGTCGCTTTTCTTCACGCTGAAGCCTGCCGACTTCTTATCCGCAGTAAGACCTGACACGTACTTGCCGTCAGCAGTCTTAACGTTGATGTCAAGGATATCGTCCTTATTCACGCCCACGATACACAGCACAGCTGCCTTCGCCGTCATCGTTACGGTCAAGCCGTCAGAGCCGGTTGTAGGTGTCGCGGTAGCACCAGCCAATGCGTACTTTTGGGCAACATCAGCGAATTCGCCCGACTGATTAGCCAGGTTGATTGTCTCACCGGGGAAGTAAGCATACCAATTGGCTGCTTTAGTAGTCTGCAGGGCATCGGCGCTTGAGAATTCGGTACCGTTATTAGTGAAAGTGTAGAAGCCCTCCACCTGATCATTACCTACCTTCACCTTGTCATCCGTAGCAAAGGCAAACTTCCACACGCCCTTGGTGTCGGTGATTGTGGCACGTGTGTCGGTGTCCTCAACATTAGCCTTGAGCACCATTCCACGCTTTACGGCTGGCTCTATGATGTCGCTGCTGCACGCAGCAAGCACCATTGTAGCCAGCATAAATACTGAATACAATATCTTCTTCATGTCGATTGATTGTTTTTCTGCGTTGATACAAATAAAAGTCTTACTCCCAAACGTCGTCATTGTCACCGCTTGTCAGCTCATCGTTCTCTAAGTTGAAGCTCTTCGGTTTGCTCGGTACTTTGTTTGTTTTGTCACTGCCTGTAAGTATGGCTGTGGTCTCTACCTCGTAGATAGTGATGCGAGGTTGCTCATAGCAACTTTTCTTCATAGTCTCTTTTAAAAAAAAAAATCAGTAATATTATTATATAGTTATATTTAAAAATAAGAAGTCATCCAACATATGCAGTAATGTCCCACGACTCTCTATTATTATGTAACAATTCTGCAACAAAGTTAAATATAAAAAATGGAATAATTACAAATTATTCATCAAAATATTACTTTTTTACACATTAATTGATATAGATTTAGTATCTTTGCAGCTATATACACACATTTTTTAAAGTGAAATATCTCAACCGCATACTTATGTTCCTGCGTCCGAAACACATAACACTCAACGCGTTGCAACGCTTCCGGCTCGGTGTTTGCGCCGTGCTATGCGTGTGGCTGCTCGCCTCGTGCTCGCTCGAGCCTGCCGACGACACGCCCACGAAGGGTGAGCCTACAGCCAACGACGACCGCCTGCTCATTCTCTGCGAGGGTCTGTGGGGCATGAACAACGCCTCCATCTCGCTGCTCGACCACGGCGTGCTCACCAATCATTGGTTTCAACAGCAGAACCCAGGCGAGCGACTCGGCGACACGGCGAACGACATACTGCAGGTGAACGACACGCTGATAGCCATCTCCGTCAACTGGTCGAACATAGTGCAGTACATCCGCCCCGACGGCACCGCCATTGCCGCCACGGAGAACATACCCAACAACCGCCGTCTGGCTACCGACGGGCGCGGCTTCCTCTACGTAACGTCGTACGCCGACCACGGCTATGTGGCGAAGATAGACCTCCACACGAAGCTCGTCGTCGACACCTGCCACGTGGGCTACGAGCCAGAGGGCATAGCCTACTACGACGGGCGCCTCTACGTAGCCAACACGGGCGGCTACAGCACGCAGACGCAAGACCACGGCTACGAGCAGACCGTCTCGATAGTCGACGCGCAGACCATGCGCGAGCTGCGGCGCATCGACACGGGCTGCAAGAATCTGTACGGAGCGGTGGCGCAGTGGCGCGAGTGGCTGTGCATCAATGCAGCGGGCGATATGTACAACACGCCGCCGCACACCGTGGTGCTGAATATGGCGTCGGAGGAGTTCCGCGTCTACGACTTCCCGTCGACGTACTGCTGCGCAGCGCAGGGCAGGTTCTACTGTCTCGGCTCTGCCTACACGCATCTCACGGGCGAGTATGCCTACTCTACGCACACCATCTCTCTGCCGTCACTCGCAGCCTCTGAAGGTCTCGCCGACTACGCCGCCGCCGACTACGTGATAGCCTCGATGCAGTCGCCCTATGCGATCTACATCTCGCCCTTCTCCGCCCACATGTACGTCTCCGACGCCCGCGCCTACGCCACCAACGGCTACGTCTACGAGTTCAGCCCCACCGGCGCGCTGCTCAACCGCTACCTGCTGCGCGGCGTGAACCCCAGCCGCTTCGTGGCGCTGTAGGGGGTGCACTTGTCTCCGCTCGGCTTTGCCGCTTGCCAGAGCAAGAAGTGCA
>ERZ791902.306-NODE-306-length-39495-cov-144.830984_pt1 | contig 39495 bp, 23 predicted proteins | sample MGYA00510149_ERZ791902 | MGnify/ENA primary metagenome ERZ791902 (study PRJEB30046, sample SAMN00792060) | human gut metagenome | study: EMG produced TPA metagenomics assembly of the A metagenome-wide association study of gut microbiota in type 2...
CAGCTGTTACTGCTTTTTTTGAATTATGCAAGGTATAAACGCGGAGACGCTTACCATCATTTTTTTTTAAACGCATTATATAAACAATGGTTCGGTCATCTATTATGACCAGCACCAATCATCTATTATGACTAGTTCCAGTCATCAATGATGGCCGAACTTTGCAATAAGGTGAAGAGTGGTGAAGAGTGGTGAAGAGTGAACAAGCACTCTTCACCTCTCGCACCCCCAGTGTTTATCGGGGTTTCAAGGGAATCTGTGAAGAGTGAAGAGTGAAATCGAGAGTAGGGTTTTTCTCACGCAAACCGACTCCACCTGCAACCAGAAACCATCTGCCGAATCGTAGTCACAGTCCTATTGAAATTTATATCACGACGCATTATTTTTTGCCTGGCAATGGCGCAATATTGCCCCAGTTAAGGGCAAGTTTGTGCCATAGCCAGGCAAAAAGTGGAATAAGCCTTCTTTCGCATTTAAATAGGGCTCATTTGTTGATGCTCCATACTTTACAGACAGAGTGAAAGAACTGTTTTTTACTCAAGTTTCGCAAGTGGTTCAAGAACGGGCTGAAGGCCCAAAAGCTCCTAGCCCAGGGCATCGCCCTGGGTATAATGGCAATCAGTAAGGCGCCCTGTAAGGGCAAAAGCTTTGTACATTGTCCAGTATTTTAAAGCTTTTGCCCTTACAGGGCGACAAGTTTGTGTCCGTAATTACCCAGGGCGATGCCCTGGGCTAGGAGCTTCTGCCCTTTCAGGGCGTGTGGAGCTTACATGCGAAGTTCTTTTTTTAAAAAAAGAATCGCCAGGAAGCAATTCTGTTGCTTCGCTGGCGATTCAGAGAGGGAGATTTATCTATGTAATATCGTGTTCTTATTCCGCCTGAATACCGAAGTACTCGTTGAGTTCGGCGATGGCAGCGCCATCAGCATTCGGAAGATCCTTCACCAGCTTGCCTTTCTCCAGCAGGAGGATGCGGGTGGAGATATCGGCAACGAAGTTGAGGTTATGGCTGGAGATGATGACCGTAGTGCCCTGCTCCTTGCAGATGCGCTGAATCATGTGGGCGATAGTCATCTGAGAAGATGGGTCGAGATAGTTGAATGGCTCATCCAGGAGAAGAACCTTCGGATTGATGATCATCGCTCCAATGATGCCAATCTTCTGTCGGTTGCCCTGAGAGAAATCACGGAGATACTTCTTGGTTCCCATGATTTCATCGTGCATAAAGCCCTCAAACTGCACCAGTCGCTCCTGTAAGGTCTCATCGTCGATGTTATAGACATCAGCGATGAAATCGAAGTATTCCTCAGGGGTGAGGAAGTCGATGAGGAATCTGCCGTCGATGTAACTGCCGGTATATTCCTTCCAGGTTTCACTCTCGTTCACCTTCTGTCCATTGCTTTCCACGAAACCATCATCCGCCTGAATCAGGTCGAGAATCAGACGGAGCAAGGTGGTCTTGCCCGCACCATTATTACCTACGAGTCCTATCAGCTCGCCCTTTGCAACACCCAGATTATCAATATCGAGTACGGTATTGCCATTATATATCTTTTTGAGATTCTGAATCTTAATCATATTACTTTGAACTTTGAATTTTGAACATTGAACTTTATGATTACCTTGAACTTTGAACTTTATGATTAGTAAAGCTATTGAATTGGCTTTCCCTTCGGCCGCCGAACGTTGTTTCTTCACTCTTCACTTAATTCTCCTAGCTTTCCATGAACTTCTCCATGCGCTTATACTTGTTCTTCTCGAAGATGGCAGCAATCTTGGCGATGAACCATTTGTGGATGGCGATGCTGATGACTGCCAGCGCAACGCAGGTGATGCACCATGCCGTCTCACCGAAGAAATGATAGACAGCACAGACACCTGCCAGCGGGAAGCAGAAGGCGATGGCATAAAGATTGATCTTCAGATTCGCTCCCTGCATGCTGAACATGGAAGTCTGAAATATCTCCAGACGGGAAGAGAAGAGTGCCGTAGGCAGATTGAAGAGATTGATGAATACCGCCAGACAGAAACCGCCGATGAGCACCTGGATTCCGATTCCTGCCTGCAGGAAAAGGAACGGAAGGGTGAGCAACAAGGCGACAGCACTCACTACCATATAATAATAGAAGCAATTCTGCAGCATCTGCTTCACCTTTACCGGCTTGGTCATCAAACCATGGAAGAAGTTTGCCTCAATACCAAAGGTCCATTGCGACAATACCACCGATGGCAGCAGGATGGCACCCGCTACATAGAGGGTAGTCATAGCCACCTTGTCCCCTATCTCCTGTCCCGCTTCTGCAGGAAGAAGGGCAAAGAGATAGGCATCGAAGAGGAAGACGGCAGTAACCATAATCACCATCGTACGGGAACGCTTTGCTCTCAATGTACCGATATATTGCAAGCTGAAGAGGTTGACATGGCTGAATCCACGGAACTTGGAAACCTTCTGTTTCTGCTCGTTATAAATCTTTTCGTGATAGAGATAGGCGGTAAGTCCGGTGAATACCGCTCCTGCAAGGAAGAAGAAACCTATCCATCCCATATATACTGGGAAGAAGAAAGCCACTAACAAATATCCTATCAGCACGGCATACATTCCCATCCATCCCAATATCAAAGGCCATTTCAGAATCCACTTCGTAGCCTTGCGGTAACAGGTGATATAGATGCCGTTGACAAAAGAGAACTCCAGGAACAGGAAAAAGCTGGCTACAGCCTCAGCTGCCGGCAAGAGATAGATGAACACTGGAATCGTAAACACCGGAAGCACATAGTTCCAGAAGCTCACGAGATTGGTAGTGAGCAGGAACTTGTTCCAGATTTTCTCAGGCACAGGGCGCGACTTCACATAATCATCCATTGCCGTAATATCCCGCTTCATCACCATCTTCATGATGATGTCAGGAATCAGCATACCGATTACGATGCCCGCACCCAATAATGCCGGCATTTCTTCTCCCTTCAGTTCTCCTCCACTCTCGGTGAAGCCCTGGAAGAAGCAGAAGCCCATCACCACATACAGGGTGATGATGTAGCAAGCCACGAAGGCGTCTCTCTTGCGGAAGTTACGGCGCTGTTGCAGCCACCATAACCTTAACAGTAATTTCAACATAATTCATTCTTTTCAATGGTTTACGGGCACAAAGGTAAACAAAAAACTCAGAAATCTATAACAAAACGAAAGAAATAACTTAAAAATAACATTAATCTAACATTCCCAGCCTTAAAGTATACGATATCTCGCAGTCAGCAGCACACTTCGTTGGCGAATACTATATTCTGAAATCCTTTCTGTAAGTGCCGAAGTATTAGAGCGCGAATAGTTCTTCTTGTTAAAAATATTGCTACAATCTAAAGTAAACAACCATTTTTTACAAGAAAAGCTACCACTCACTCCACACAGAACAAAAGATTTATTCTTTTCATTCAGACTATTATAATAATGAGAACAAGTAGTAGATACCGACAAGCCTTTAGGCAATAAGAAATCTACAGATGTATCATTCGTCATAGAACGCAAGGAAGCCATTGATATATTACCACTCATTTTACTTCCTGCACAATAATAAGAACTCTCATGACTTGCTACCAACCAATTCATAATTGTTGCACTTGCATTCATCTTTACACTCCATGTATTGCTAGAATAGTTAAGTTCTTCTCCTTGCAGAAGGATAGGACTATCCACATGAGCATAATTTAACATCAATGCTATTTTCGTTTTTTTCCAATCAAACCCCTTACTGGTATTCAGTCTGAAATTCAGACGTTTTGCAACACTCTCAGTAGGTTGGCTCTCCACTTTTTCTACTACCCCATCATAAGTACTACCATAAAGTATCTTGGGTTTATTGCTATTCCATGCCAGATCCACATCCACAAAAAACATTTTAAAAATATTCTTAAAATGATAGGATACCTTATGGTTTACCCATGTACCTTCATATAAAGACGGAGTGGCATAACACGAGAGCTGCCGATAATTATTCAATATATATTGAGCATACAAGTTTTCTATTGTAGGCAACTCATTAGATAAAGAACCATAATAGACGAAAGAATGAGAAGCATTAAGATAATAAGTTGCTACGATACTAGGCTCAAAATTAAAACACCTATAAAGCAGCTTCGTCTTATCTATTTGGTTATTCAATTGCTGATAGCGATATCCCAATGGCATATCTACATCTAAATTCAACTTGTTGATCTTATAAACTGCTCCAAGTCCCAAACCCACCTTCATTTCAGTGAGGGCAAGTCGGTTCTTGTATCCCTCCAAAGTACTCTCCAAGTTATCATGACGAACATCACAAAAAGCTGTTGGACTAATTTGCAAGTTACCTATCACCAATGAAGACAATATCCCCAGAAGATTCTTAGATTCTACATTTTTACTTTCCACCCATTGATTCATGCCATCCGAAGTCAGAATATCCGGAAACAGATTCCTATCAACAAAGAGATTCTGAGGTCGCTTTTCTATATTCAACTTAGACACAAAATCAACACCTCGTCCTTGATGAAACTTACTTGTCAAATGAAGTTCATTGTGCAAACGATAATCCTTAATCTTACCACTTTGCAAAATATTACCTTCATTTTCGATTCGATTGGTCCCCACGAACGAAGAATAATCAAACGTCAGAGATTCCTTGACGTATTGCTTATCAGAATTTTTCACGAGCGCAAGATCCCCATATCCAATTTCCTTATACAATTTAGCAGATATACGTTCTACTATGGAACGATAAGTGCCATCAGGCAAAAGGTTATGAATAAAAGACTGATTGTTACGTCTATCCCGATCAGACAAACCTCCAAGATTTATTCCCAGATTTACATCCTTCCCTAAGCGATAGATATTGTTAAATGTCAAGCTATTCGAACGATTAAAATAATAATATCGCTTGGCTATGCCTGGTGCAGAAGGCATTTCTATTCCAGTCAGATTGATTGTACGAGCATAGTCATCCCCGTCAAAAGAGCGTAGTTCCGCCTCCAAATCCTCTCCGATATTATTTCCTTTATACATCGCCAACAATTGAGAGTTCTTTTTAAAATATGTAGCAAGCAACTCTCCTTTCCAAAGAGCATCGTCACCATTTCCTGCTCCTAAAACACCTATCAAGTTAAAGACACCCTTCACACCTTCTTTCAATTTCAAATTAATGGAAGCGCGTTCTTCAGGGCGCAGTTTTTTAAGAGCTTTAATCTCTTGATGGTTTTCCAATACCTGAACCGTAGAGATACTATTGGGATCCACATTATTGGTAGCTATACCATATCTACCTTTCATCAAATCCAGTCCCTCAATATAAAGGTTTTTGATTGGCAATCCTTTATAGGCAATCTGACCTGTATTCAATACGGTAATACCAGGCATTCTTTTCAACACCTCAGCTATAGATTGGTCGTTTTTGTTAAGAAAAGAAGCAACATTATAATTAATGGTATCTCCACCCATATAGATTTTCTGCGCCTTCACAGTTATTTCCTTTAGTTTTTGTGTTTTTTCCTCCACGTACAACGTATGGAAAGCATCTTTATTGGATACGTTTTCCTGATATTTATTTATCGTCATGCCTGAGCAAAACAAACTGACGCTATCTGCCGATGTATGAAAAGATACAGAAAACATACCATTTTTGTCTGTCAGACTAGCTCCCAGTATCTTATACCTCTGATTCAATTGGCTGACAAAAACATTAATTCCTGAAACAGGCGAATTGGCATCTGTTTTCACGCAACCACGAAGAGTCGTGACGGAAGTTTGGGCATGCATGGTAAAAACACCTAGAAGTAAGAACAATGACAGCAAGAACATGAAAAGAAATCCCCATCTCTCCAGAAGTCCCATTGGTTGCCTCAGCATATTGTTCAGTTCTTTGCTATGTCCATTTAATATCTTATTATGTTTCATACTGCGAGTTGATTTTTAATTAATGAATAATATACACCTTTTTTATCTAATAGAGTTTGATGTGTCCCTTGCTCCACCACATGTCCGCTTTTCATGACCACAATATGATCTGCGTCTTTTACCGTACTTAAACGATGAGCAATAATTACAGAAGTACGTCCTTGCAAGAAGGATTTTAAATTACCCATAACTTCTCTTTCATTATTTGCATCCAGAGAATTTGTTGCTTCATCTAGAAATAAATAGTCAGGGTTCTTATATATAGCTCTGGCTATCAACAACCGTTGCTTTTGTCCCGAGCTCAATCCCTTGCCTTCACCACCGATTTTTGTATGAAATCCTAATGGCATAGTCTCTACAAAAGAAAGGACGTTTGCCATTCTTGCTGCCAATATCAAACGTTTCTTATCTATTTCGCCAGAAGGAACAATATTACGTGCAATCGTGTCTGAATAAACAAAACCATCTTGCATTACTATTCCACATTTCTTACGCCATTCTCTAATATCATAGTCTAAAAGTGAAATACCTCCTATAGTTATTGTACCTGAATCAGGTGTATAAAAACCTAATAATAGCTTCAGCAATGTTGTTTTTCCACTTCCACTAAGACCAACTATAGCTGTTGACTTGCCTTTTTTAATTTCAAAATCCACATCTTTTAAAACTGCTTCTTCTGCAAGTTTATCATATTTAAAAGACATATGATGAACATTAATACTATCATGTGGTATTTTTGCAACTTTTTCCCCCTCACATTCATCCTTTAAATTATATATTTCATTTAAACGTCCCATACTTAATTTAGCATCTTGAAGCTTCTTCACAAAAGTAACTAATTGTTCCAATGGACTATTCAGCATACCCATCAAGAACTGTAAAGCGAGCATCATACCCAATGTCATCGTTCCATCAATAACTCTCGTCGCAACAAAAGCGGTAACACATATATTTTTCACTTGGTTCAACATGACGCCACCAGACAATTGATATTGCGATAGTTTCAATCCATCAGAAAGCACTTTGTAAATACTAACCTGAGTTTTCTCCCAATCCCATCGTTTATCATTCTCGCATCCATTGAGTTTCATGTCTTGCATACCAAATATTATTTCAAAGACATTATTTTGACTCAAAGAATTAAGAGAAAACATCCGATTGTCGATAGTAGCTCTTTTTTTCATAAAAAGCCATACCCACCCAATATACAAAGTACTACATACAGTAAAGATCAAAAAGACCATAACATTGTAATACAGGAAAACACCACTAAAAATCAGCAGATTAATTAATGAAAACAGCATCGTCAAACTCGTACCTGTAAGGAATTCCTTTATGCGCTGATGATCACTTATACGTTGCATGATATCTCCACTCATTTTTATATCAAAAAATGAGATTGGTAATTTTGTAAGTTTCAAAATAAAGTCAGAAATCATCAATATATCTACTCTAACACCAATGTAAAGCAAGATTCTATTACGAACAAGTTCTACAAAAGTTGTTCCAAATACCAAAAGAAATTGTCCCAACAATATTATCCAAACGATGTAAACGCTTTTGTCTTTTACACCAAAGTCTATTATCGCTTGCGTCAAGAACGGAACGAAGAGCATAAAGATTGTTCCAAGAAACATACCCAAAAGTATATTCAGCATAACATATTTGTATGGCTGTATATAAGTCCACAGAAAGTTAAGCACATTTTTTTGCTTTTGTTTCTTTTCTACAAAATCATTCAATTTCTCCGTGGGTTCCAGACATAAAACAACTCCAGTATTCTCATCAATCTCCCAACATTTTTCCATCTCTGTTTCAGAATATTTAAAACGTGAGCCTACTGGGTCTGCAACATAATAATATATATGACCTCTTTTTTTTCTCACCTTATATAAAACAATAAAATGTTCTTGTCGCCAATACAAAATACAAGGCAAAGGAATATTTTCAGCTAATGTTAGGAGGTTCACCTTTACTCCCAAAGTTTTAAAGCCTATCACTTCTGCCGCCTTCTTGAGACTTAACATCGTAGTGCCATTTTGGGAATACACACACAACTGATGGATGCATTCCATGGAAAGTTTTTTCCCATAGAATGCAGCCATCATTCGCAAACATGTTGGTCCGCAATCCAAAGTACCCCTTTGAGTATACAAAGTGAATCTCTTCATTCTCATTACAATGTAATCAACCAAAATTTCTTTCCATCACTTCCGATTAGCTTACCATCAACAAGAGCAACGACATTACTCAAATATCTAGGTATTCTATATATTCTCTTAATGCTTCCATTCCAGTCTAGTACGACAAGTTTACATTCAGCTTTCCTCTGCTTACGTAAAGCTGTCATATTCTGCTGACTTTTGTTCCACCAAAGCGCATATACACAAGTATTTGTTGAAGTTATATCTTTTATTTGCATCAAATTTTCATCCCAAACATCTGCAGCAAGAGGTTTTAATCGCTTCCAATTCGGTTCTGCAATTTTGACGGTATAACTTTGTTTCGTATCCAAATTTACATATTGAATAGCAGGATACAGATAAAAGCCATGAGCCAATACATTCATCCGTCCATTGAATGTCTGCTTGCCAAAATTTGCTGTCCACGCAGGATACTTCTTGATATAAACCAATGGTTCGATTTCTTCCACACGAGTACAGGCAGAGTCCAACACAGACCTATAAACTGCTTGGATTCCCTTTGGCTGCCTTCCCACAAAACAAAATTCCATATCAGATTTACGATAAGCGAATGGTACATTCAAGGCCATCCCATAAGGTACTTTCGACTTAGTAGAAAAAACAAACTTATGAGTGTTTTGCATCACATGTTTTTCTAAATCTATTTGATAGACTAAAGGATAAGTACGATCCATAACGAAGGCATTACCAAGATTGCCCTGAAATAATACCGGATAATCTATGCCATTACTTGTTGCCGGATTTCTAAAATACTCATGTTCAAACTTGAGAGACTGAGAAGCTTCGTCCACAACATACGTTCTCAGCAGTTGAGAGCCCCAACGTTTAGGCTCCTCATAGGTTATACAAAACCTATTTCCAGCAATTTGCATATTCTCTATTGCTTTTATAGCAGGTACAGAATCAACTTTCAGTAGTGTAAGCTTTACATTATTCTGTCCCCAAACGTTCACACAACCCAAAGACAGTATCCCAACAAGAAGTACAGAACACCAGCGTATTTCCAATTTTATTATATTACTATTTTTCATTTTTGTCACTATTTATATTACACATTTTTATATCGGGTCTCATTAATTCACTAATTGCTACAGGTGGGCAAACAAACCTAAAAGGACAAGACTGACAATGAGACAAATGATTTCGGGTTCTTCTCCAAGAATGATTTTCTCTAAACTCAGAAGATATAGCCTCCACAATGGCATACTTGTTGGCTATGTTTCCTAGACGATGAAAAGAGCCATGAGGGTAAATTTCTCCTAAGTAAGAGACATCAAGAATGCCAAAAAAATTGCTATTTAACTTTTGGTTTCTAAACAAATACGACATATTTCGAGAATCCTGCTGCAAGTCCTCCAAAGAAGTCCAAACATTTTCTTTGAACATCATTTCGTTTTCATTAGTCCAGACTGGCAAACACTCAAAATGACCGCTTAATTCTTGCTCTGAAGAACTATATAAAAGATGATATCTACGACATGTTATCGTCTGATTATTCATAAATTCCTTAATGGTCTGTGGGGTAAAAGCATCCATATATACAAACAATTGACAAACTTCAGATAAAGTCAATCTATCTTGTTCACATAACGACACATAATCCTCAGCATAAATATGCATTCGATACTTATAAGGATAGCCTTCTAGTAATGTAACTAAAGATTGTACACTATATTCCTTGTAAAATCTATATGAACAGACAAAATCTACTACGGCAACACTTGAAGACTTAATTTGTTCTAATAAAGAAGACAACATGAATTCACTCAAACATGAATACTCTTTACTATATCGAATACAAGGGTATTGCCTAGAAGCCATATTGCGATAACAAGCTAACTTTTCATCTGCTGTGACACCACAATCTAGCGAAACATAGATGCCACTCAAATAATATAACTTATTACCAAGAAGCGCATACTTATCTCCTGTAATTTGTCCTGGCAAATCACGTTCCAAATCCTTTTGAAGACTTAGAATAGGGAGGAGATTTATGGGCTTTGTTGCATTCTGTCTTTCGCAAACAGACAAGAACCTTTTACTAATAGCCTCCTTAATTATCTGAGCAAAAGAAGTCTCATAAGGAATTACTCCTAAATTACCTGGCAAATATAAACGAGAGACTATATCATATAGCTTCTTATCACAGGAATACATAAAATTACCATTACTTGTATCATACAGCAATAGTTTTGCATCACCCAAGAAATCGACAAAAATCTTAGATGAAATAGTCAACCACATAAAGCTTTGCTTGTTCATATCACTTCAAATTTAGACATAATATATGAATAGGACTCTGGATATTGCAATAAAAAAGAATATACTTCATGCTTCATTGCCATTTTGGCATTTGAATCAACAAAATACCCACATTTTCCTTTAGGCTTCTTCAACATACCATTATTAAACATACAACAAAGGCATCCTAGTTGATTCTTACAGAATTGGCAAATACTTGAAGACCTCTCAAAATAAGAATTGTAACAATCAGCAATTTGCAGGAAGTCTATATTAACCTTACCCTGACGAATTGCAGGATAACCATACTCATAGCTTATCATCTCGCACGGCATGATTCTACCTGTCACATTCACAAATACTTTTTTCGTAAAAGGAAGGCATGTACCAGTTGGATAAGATTTTTCTTTGGCTTTATCCGCAAACAACAAATCGTTATAATCATGATATTCGTAAGGAGAATGCATCTGAATATAGCGTGCTATCTGCTCAAAGCGAGGATGATTTTCAAAATTGACCTTTCCTGATACTAACTCTTGCTCCATATCATGTACAGATTTCCACTTAGCCAAATAAATCTGCTCAAACTCCTTCATTTTTTGAGGATTTACGCCATCGGTATTGATCTCAGATATAGAAGGAGTCTTACCATATGTATGATATATATAGTCTGTGATTTCTTTTACAGAAGTCTTTCGGGTAAGCACAGAATTGAATTCTACATTTTTTTCAAAAAAATGAGGGTACTTATTTCGCAATTTGCTTATAGATTTCGTAATATCAGAAAATGCAGGTTCCCCATCATGATAAACCCTACAAGATGAACCTTTTTCATCACCATCAAGACTAATCAACAAGTGTATGTCTTTAGAAACCAAATAATCCATATATTTAGGTAAAAAGATAGCATTCGTTGTCATTGTATATACAAAATGCCGTCTAACCCCTTGGAGTTTTTCCTCTATATAGCAAATTACCGTCTTAATAAATTGCATATTAAGCAAGGGCTCACCACCATAAAAACTAATGATAAGTGTACCTTCACCTCTATTATCATAACCGGCATCCCATAATTCCTTCAAATAATTAAGAAAAGCTATCGCATTTTCCGAAGGCATTCTTCGATGATGTCTTTCCCCTTTATTATTATAGAGTTTTCCATATCCACAGTATAGACACGACAAATTGCAAGCCTCCGTAATCTCAAAAGTGATTTGTGGAGTATTGGCTAGATAACTTTTAATATTTTCTGCTGTCAGCTTTAACATTTCAATATTTTTCTAAAGGTTCATATTCTTGAACTGGAATATTTTGTATAGAAGTAGAAGGTCTTGGACGACCATCAGTACCTTGTATATACATATGTCTACCCATCTGTTCCAAAAAACGAATTGGCTGTTTTTCTATGCGTTCAATTGTTTTTATGGCATCCTTCTCGAAACATTTTTGTTCCCCTTCATAAGTATATAATTCTATTGGAAGTACAACATTTCGCATTGCCTTAAGTTCCCAAACATACAAGTGTGTTGAATCCTCAACTTCAACGACCAATCCCGGTAATCCATAAAATTTATATGGTCCGTAAGGTAAAGGTATATCAACTGTATACCAAGCCACATACTCTCTCCCTGCAAAAACAGTTTTAGCCATATTACAAGCATAGCCCAAAATCTCTTTTGTGCTATCTGGAATTAATGTCCAATCCAACATAGGAAGTTTTGTGTTGTAACAAAGCGTACCACCATTGAGAGCCATACGATATTTTGTAAAGCTAGTTCTTTGTGTCAAGTCATTAAATAATTCATAACAAAACACTATATTTGGATTAGTCGGAGAATCTAATCCCTTTCTATCATTTTCGGTTGTCAAAGAATCAAAATAAAAAATTATTTTACTATAATCCTTTATGACATGATTTCCAATCTGAACTATTCTTTCATCAACATTATATGCCTTTTGCTTGTAGTTCTTTTTAAATTTAAGAGTATATTGTAATTCACATGTTGAATTATCAATTTGCTTTGATTTTTCTAAAGAAACAGGGGTTGGTGGATATTGGGCAAAAATTAAATTGCAAAATACAACCCCCAAAAGTGATAAAACTATCCTACACATCATTACATATCAATTTATTTAAAACATGTATGTTGTACACGCTTTAAAAACATGTACAACACACAAATCAATTCTCAAAAATAGTTTAAGGAGTAACTACAACATCATCAAGGTACTGCATTTGTGATAATCTAGAACCCTTAGAATGCAAACCACCAGCATGATTAGCTGAGCCATTGTCCAATGTTGACACAGAACGACATGCACAACCACATGTTTCACCACCAGCGAAAGAGTTCATTTCTCTCTCACTCATTGCCATTTTGGCAAGTTCACTCATTTTCTTTACCATAACCTAAAAAATTTAATTGTTTATATTTACCGATTTAAGAATAGAATTCCATTTTCGGCTGTTATAATTCAAAATTTCCCCTGTATGCCGTACCATCATCTAGAACTACCTCTATACTATACTGAGCATTCCCTAAATGGGACAAGTCTAGAACAACCTGATTTTTCCCACTTACTTGCAACGTATCACACAATACATTAGTATTATCTGCATCATAAACAAAAATATGAGCAGCACCTGCATATCTATTAACGCCCAACTCTATTTCGTGGTCATTAAGGTCTGCAACCAATACTGGCGAAGAGGTTCTAGAACCACCATGTTGTTTGACAGTACTTTTTTTCAGTATAATCGGTAATGCCAAAGATGGCAAAGATACCATAAACATAAATATTATGCACACTAATACTCTTATTTTTTTCATATCACTTTTATGTTTAATTATTCGGTTGCAAAATTAGTAAGTTTTTCAACTACTTCAAAGTAATTTGGGTCTAAACTTTAAAATGCTTCAAATTTTTTATAACAATCTAATTATCGGACATTTACCCCCCCCCTCAGCTTTTTGGTCTAAAATTACATCAGAACGTTTCCATATATTCCCTTAAAGAGATATTTTGACCATTAATTCCTACTTTTTCCTTGTATAAAAAAAGCTTTTGTTTGACAGCTTTTTCCGTAATACAATAAAGAGAGGCAAGGACTTTTTGTGGCATCTTTAAGCGCAATAACATCATTAGGTGCAAATCACCTTCTGATAAATTCGGAAATCTAGTCTTCAACCTTGTAACAAACATATTCTCAGTACTGTCCAAGAAAGCTGCAATCTCTTTCCAGTCCTTTTCGGTCAAGACAACATGCTTGCCTGTTCCCGTTTTTATAGAATTCAATTTCTCCACAGCAGTAACCAACTTCATAAGATAACTACGCATGATGGAAAGTTGCACCTCCTTGCGAGATAATTCTTTTTGATGGTACTGCTCCGATAGATTTTTCTCAATCATTGCCAATTCATGCTCATGCCTAACTTTCATTTCAGCTTGTCTCTTCTCAAAAATAATTTCCTTCTGAGCCTTATTCCTCGAATTTTTATAAACATAAAGAAGAAAAACTATCACTAAGAGAGCCAGAATGATAACCAATAGCAGCAAATAGCTTTGCATTTCTGCTCTTCCCTTAAACTCCGACTTTTGCTTTTCCTTTTTCAAAACAGAAGAGTAATAGTCTGCTTTTCCTTTCACAGCCTCAGCATACATATTTTCAATACAAGAATAGGCAGAATCCATATACATTTTAGACTTTTCATAATCTTGCATTTTTATAGAAGCTTGACTACAAATCTGAAAACATACATACTTTTCTGTACTAAGAGTTGGCTTTAAACTTTCAAGTAAAGCTAAGCACTGGCGTACAGAATCTGCCTCCTGATAAGCATCAGCAAGCATCAATCTACAAGACATATTTTTTATCGGTTGTAAATCATATGTCTTTTTAGCATAAAACAAACAGCTGTCTTTATATCCCAAATACAAATAGGAATTAGCTAAATCTTGATAAACATCTGCCAACACCACAGAATCTTTCAAGACCAAGGTTTTCGGCAAGATACTTAGAGCGACATCTACAGATTTACGAGTTATCTCACACGCAAGTAAAGCCTCACTATAATTCAAGTTCAGATATATTCTATTTTTTAATGTTGCATATGGGTAACGAGCGTATGTTTCCAACGCTTTTTTCGAAAATACCAAAGATTTTTCAGGTTCCACAACTTGATAAACCTTAGACAATTTTTCCAAAGCCATGCTTTCTGTTTTCAAATCGCCTATCTTGTTTGATTTTTGGCTCGATTGCGTCAACAATGAAATTGCCTGTTCTGTGCTATCATTCAACATATAGTATTTACCCATATAATAAAGACATTTTGCATAGAGCGAATCGTCCTGATGCTGCTGAAACCAATCATAAGCTATGCGAATAAGGGAATCATTATCCACATCAAGCCCTGACTTATCTTGTGCCATAGTGAAAAGCAATGAATATTCTGCCATATCTTTTGCAGAAAGATTATCACAATCCACTTTTCTTAAAAGAGCCAAGGTACTATCAGGCAGACTATCAACCATAGAATATGCAGAAACCAGAATCCTTGACCTATCGGAATGACAGGATGAAAAGACAAAAGAGATTACCAATAGCAGGCAAAAATATAGAAAACTTTTTTTCATCGGCGGAAAACATATTTTTGGTTGCAAAGGTACGAACTTTTATAGAAAAAGAGAAAAGTATATGGTCTAAATTTTAAAAATTTTATTATGAAGATTATATAGTTGAACAACAAGCACTTACAAATAGAAAAGAAAAATATGACAGGTCTAAAACATGCTTTACAGCAATAAAAAAGCAGCACCTTCGTCCCGAAGATGCTGCCCGTTTCTAACTAACACTAACTCATGTATCAACTATTCATCAAACTATTAAAACCTAAAAATCAAATCTATTTTACTGGCAAGATATTACCATCCTCATCATAGAAGAGAGGAGCCACCTTTACGCTGCGAAGCCAGGTTGTATCATTTGATGGCACGCAGTCGTGATGGAAGAGATACCACTGTCCCTTGTACTCACAGATACTATGATGGGTTGTCCAACCTACTACTGGCTCCAAGATGACGCCCTTGTAAGTGAATGGACCATAAGGATTATCGCCCACTGCATAGCAGAGATAGTGGCTATCACCTGTAGAGTAGCTGAAGTAATACTTGCCCTTATACTTGTGCATCCAGCTAGCCTCGAAGAAGCGATGTGGATCGTCTGCAGGCAATACCTTGCCATCTTCATCCACGATGATAACTGGCTTTGGCATCTCGGCAAACTGCTGTACATCATCAGTCATCATGGCTACACGAGATGGCAACGGATTCTCCTTGCCTTCAGGGAGATGCTCATTCTTCAGAGCCTTGTTGTCCTTGTACCACTGAAGTTGACCGCCCCAGATACCACCGAAGTAGCAGTAAATCTTGCCATCATCATCCTTGAACACGCAAGGGTCGATGCTGTATGACTTGCGGATTGGGTCAGCATTCGGAACGAAAGGACCTTCTGGCTTATCAGCTACAGCCACACCGAGATGGAACACACCATTATAATCCTTGGCAGAGAAGATAAGATAGTACTTGCCATCCTTCTCTACTACATCGTTGTCCCACATCTGCTTCTCAGCCCATGGCACATCCTTCACATCGAGAATCACACCATGATCGGTTACCTCACCTTCCATCACATCGTCCATAGAGAGAACATGATAGTCTTTCATCTGGAAGTGACCGCCATCATCGTCGAAGCTTTCGCCGCTATCCCAGTCATGAGATGGGTAAACATACAGGCGACCGTTAAACACATTGGCAGATGGATCTGCCATATAATCCTTTGGGAACAAATATCTTGCTTTCATTGTTGTCTATTATTTTAAGAGATATACAATATTATCTAAAGAGATTTTACTTAAAGAGATTGACGATATCCTTCACCACTGGCTTCACCTCGTTATTGCGGTCGATGAGCAGCGGATAGTTGGTTCTACCAGGGATAGGCCAGCCATTCAACCAAGAGTGACCATCGTTGACACCCCAGAAGGTTACACGGCTGATGACATCCTTGTGACGCTCTACAATCTTGAAGAGATCGAGATAACGCTGGTTGAAGAGCTTCTGCGCCTTCTTGTCAAGTCCCTTCACGTATGGATTGTACTTTTTCTGAAGTTCAAACTTCTGGCTGATTTCCGCTCCGCCGAATCCTTCCGGATTAGGAAGCATGTTCATATCCAACTCCGTCAGCATCACCTTCACGCCTTCACCAGCAAAAGCCTCGATGCTCTTCTCATACTCAGCATAGTCAGGATAGTCAAAACCATTGTGGCTCTGCATACCTACAGCATCGATGCGGAGACCCTTCGCCTTCAAGTCGCGAACCAGCTTACAGATAGCCTCACGCTTGGCAGGCTTAGAAGTAGAATAATCATTGTAATAGAGTTCTACGTTAGGATCAGCCTCATGCGCAAAGCGGAAAGCCAGTTCGATGAACTCCGGACCAATAATCTTATAATATAAAGACTTGCGGTAAGAGCCATCATCCTCGAAAGCTTCGTTCACAACGTCCCATCCCTTTACTCTACCTTTATAATGAGTAACCACATTCATGATGTGATTATACATTCTGCCGATGAGCACTTCACGGCTTACCAGATTGCCCTTAGCATCGGTAAACATCCACTTAGGTGGCTGAGAATGCCAAACCAGACAATGACCAATCAAGGTCTTGCCGTTCTTCTCAGCCCAGTCAGCCAGCTTATCGCCATCGGTAAAATCAAAGCGATTCACCGCCGGATGATTCTTCTCACCCTTCATGCAGTTTTCTGCAACCACCTGGTTGAACTGTTTCTTCACCACCTCTTCAGCGGCAGGATCTTGTCCATTAGGCAAATCGGTATTAATGGCCGCACCAACCAGGAAGTATTTACCCATCGTTTCCTGGAATGTAGGGATCGGAGCGTTATTACCTTTCTGGGCAAAAGCAGCCGAAGCTAGCATCAAGCCCAAGGCAAAAGTTGATATTTTTTTCATTGTACACTTGTTTTCAAGAATTTGAGAATACAGGGTATCTCTCCTTCTATATGATTATCTAAATTTTAATTCTATCTTATTTTTCTTCCTGATGACGAGCTTCAATCTTCTTGTTGATATCGTCGATGACCTCATCTGTCAACTCATATTTAGAGATGATGAACATCGCCAAACCCAGCAGGATGGCAGGAATCACGCATACCAGCCAGCGGATACCCTCCTGTGCCAGCGCACTCTGCTGCTCCAAATCGTTCATGAAGTAAGCACCGGCAGCATTACCAACCGACATCATGGCGAAGGCGGTGATAAAGAAGAGAGCCACGATACGGAGAGGACGGTTATGGAAAAATTCTGTCCACAGGTCGCTCACCTTAACGTTCTTGGTTTCCTTCTCGTCCATTACCACACGCTCCTTGGTCTGGGTAAAGCAGAATACCAGAAGGGCGAAACCTACCAGAGCATAGATCAGCATGGCAACAAACCAGGCATTACTATCGGTAGGAAGCGAATTGCTCTCCTGAGCTGCCGCAGCCTGATAACCCGTCCATGCAAGAACAGCTCCAGGAACAACACCACCCAAAGCCATACCTGCCTTATAGAAGATACCGGTCAGAGCATTGACAATACCCGCAATACGCTTGCCACTGGTATATTCAGCATAAGAAATAACCTCAGGAATCAAAGCCCACATATAACCTGTAGCCACGATAACACCAGTTGACTTAATGAACTGTGCGATATAAACCAAGGTGATATGATCCTTTACCGGTCCCATCTTGCTGATGAAATAAAGCATCGCCATACCCACGATAGCCACAGTAAGGAAGATGTAGAACATATTCTTCTTACCTACCTTTTTCTTGATGGCAGGCACCAACGGCATAAAGATGAAGGATGGCAGAGAGCCCAAGCCCATGAAGAGCGCCATTTCGATAGGGAGATCCTTGGCTGCTGCGAGCATGGCTACCAAGATTGGAACACCTGCCGATACACAGAGTCCACCCACATTTGCCATGAACATACGTACAGAGGTAAGAATGGTTATCTCGTCTGTATCGCGAGTCAAAGATGAGTTCAATGCTCCGTAAGGCACATTAATCAATGTATAGAGCATAGACAAGCCTACGTATGTTACATAAGCATAAATAAGCTTGATGGTTTCTGTCTGTCCCTCCATTCCGTTCCAGAAGCAGAGGATGGCAAGTACGGTGAGTGGCAAACCCGCCAGAACGAGATAAGAACGATACTTACCCCAACGTGGATTATGCTTGTCTACATAAGTTCCCACCAATGGGTCCCAAAGTACATCGACCAGGCGAACCACCAGGAACATGGTGGCAGCCACACCCGGATTGAGTCCGTAGATGTCGGTGTAGAAGAATAACAGATACATACAGATGGTCTGGTAGATGAGGTTTTGTGCCAAGTCGCCAGATCCGAATCCGATGCGTTGTAGCCAATTCAGTTTGTAGAATCCCTTAGATTCCTGTGATACAGTTGTCTGTTCCATATTTTATTCAGTCATTATGTTTACACCTTATTATATATATAACATAAAAGATGCATATACTATATTTACTTCAGTTTCTCTGCGGCAAACTTGCCCATTGCCTCATATCCCTTCGGATTGAGATGCAGCCAGTCGTCAGAATACTCAGCCTTCAGACGCTGAGGGTCTTTCGGATCGCGGGTCAGCTCATCGAAATCGATAACCTCGTCGAACGCACCGCTCGTTCTGATCCATTCATTCACGGTCTGGCGCATAGCCTCATGCCAGAAAGAATACCATCCATTGCCCTTAGTTGGGGTGATGGTTCCGCCATATACCTTGATGCCTTTTGCCTTGGCTTTTGCAATCAGCACCTTGTAGCAGGCAATCAGGGTATCTGTTACATGTTCATAATTTCCTCCGCAGCAACCGATATCATTGGTTCCTTCGAAGATGATGAGCTTATCCACACCCGTCTGTCCCAGGATATCACGGTCGAAACGCTTCATGGCTGGTTCGCTCAATCCGCCTTCCACTACGCAGTTGCCACCGATACCGAGATTCAATACGCCGTATGGCTTCTCTGCATTCAGAGCATCCGAGAGGAAATCGGTCCAACGGTTCTGATGGTTGGTAGTACTTCCACGGCCATCGGTAATAGAGTTTCCGAGGATAGCCACCACAGGAGTAGCCTTATCGGTCTTCACATCAATGGCAGAAAGATTGTACCAGTGATCCACCTCCTCACCATCATCAAAACTCTCATCCATCGGTTTAGGAGTACGATGCAAACCGTTTACTATATAAGATGTGGTACGTGAACCACGATGGGATGTTGCATTCACTGGAGTCTGCTTACCATAGTCGATGGTAATCGTGAGGCGCTGTCCACTCTTCAAGGCATATTTCAAATCATCTGAGAAGATAGCCTTGCCAGGAGCGATGGTTACATTCTTCTTGCCATTAAACTTGAGATACTTCACGGTCTTACCATTCACAAACCAGTTGCTGTCCTTATCGGTATCTGCAATATACACCGATTTGATTTCCACGGGTTCCTTACTCTGCTCGTTGCTGAGCTTCACCCTGAGTTCCTTTCCACCAAAGGATACATGAACTATCTGTCGGCAAGAGCGGTTGCTCAAGCTTTCCTTAGGCATATCCCCTTTACCAGTCCATTCAACAGCAGTCGCCCAAGAACCCTTCCACACTTTCTGTGCGAAAGCCAAACTACTACTTCCTGTGAGCAAGAGAGCCAACGATAAAATCTTTATTGTTTGTTTGGTCATTGTTATTACATTTTTGTTAGTTACAATTCGCTATTCACGTTGCAAATGTACAAAAAACTACTGAAAGCTCTTTAATATCTAGTTACCAGAACGTTTCTATTTGTTTCATAGACAAAATAAAAGCATAAAAGACAAAGAAACAAAAAGAAACGAAACATATTATCGCATTTTTATTTGTTGCTTTCGCAGTTTTTTACTACTTTTGCAGCAACAATAACCAAACAAGAACAAGTAAACGACCAAAAATATGAAGTATACCAGGAAATGCCTTGCGGCACTTATCGCACTCCTCGCCTCGCTCATGCTATGGGCTGATGGTGGCGAATTATTCACATCTGGCAAACTGTCCAGTTCGCTCATCAATTGTGTCGTACAAGATAAGTACGGATACATTTGGGTAGGTACGGAATATGGACTGAGCAAGTTTGACGGCTACAGATTCACCAACTATCTGCACGACGAGAAGGATACGACATCCATCACAGACAATATCATTTCAGATCTCCTTGTTGATAAGAAAGGAGACCTGTGGATAGGTAGTGCCAAGGGACTGATGCGCTACAATTATGAGACGAATGACTTCACCCGTCTCAATTTTCCTGATGGCAGAAAGCCACGCATCTACTCTATCGTAGAAAATCACCGTGGTGATATTCTGTTGGGAACTGCCGGCTACGGACTTTATTCCGTAAAGAAAGCAGCTTCTGACAAAGCAGCAGATAAGCAGTTCCTGATTAAGCAGGAAAGACAATACGCAGAGCGCGACTACGACGTATTCTTTACCCATATCTACGAAGACCAGCATCACTATCTATGGCAGAGCAGTCACCTCTCTACCTTTACCCGATTCATCGAAAACAAGGGAAAGGTGAACCGCAAAGACTTCAAATCGCCATACGGAGCGCCAGTGGCTTTCATACAGCATCGTCCACAAACCCTGCTCATTGTATGTATGTATGGCATCATCTATTATGACTATAAGACGGGGAGAATAGCAGATGCGGGCTACGACTTTGGCACCTACGCCAATAATGTAACCATCAATAATGCAACCTTCGACCATGAGGGAAACCTCTATATCAGTACCTCTGAGCATGGAGCATTGCTGATCAGAAAAGGCAGCAACCGGGTGGAGCAACTGGAAAGCAGCAACAGCAACTTCGATCTATCCACCGCCTTCGTCAATGACATCATCGAAGACAAGGACAACAACCTCTGGATAGGATGCTATAAAAAGGGACTCTATCTCATCAACCAACGCCAACAGGCTTTCAACTCATGGAGTTTCTCAGCACAAAACTATATAATAGGTAGTAGTGTATCCTCTATTGCGCCAGGCGATAGAGGAGAAACATGGTGTACCGTACAAAACAGTGGCGTCTTCTGCTTTGATGCTTCAGGAAAGATTATCGCTCATCCTCAATCACCTGCCGGAACCTGCATCATCTACAAAGACAAGCGTGGCAGCTATTGGATCAGCAATGGTAGTGCTCTCTACAGCTATAATCCATATACAGGAGCTTATCAGCAGAAGATCAGCTTTACCAGTGCTGGCATCTACTGTATGACCGACGATAACCAGGGAAACCTCTACATTTCGGTCTACAGTAAGGGACTATATATATATAATGTGGAAACCGGTAACGTAAAGATCCTCAATATGAGTACCCGAGGCAAAAAAGGTTATCTCTGTAATGACTGGGTTCGCAGTATGGCTCTTGACCACACCGGACATCTATGGATTGGTACAGCCAACGGTGTATCCTGCCTCAACACGCAGACACTCAGCTTCAAGGATTTCGGATGGCACAACATCCTAAAAGACAAGCAGATAAATGGCATTTGCGAAGGAAAGGACGGAGACATCATGATGGGTACTGAAAAAGGACTCTATCTCTTCGACCGCAAAAAGAACAAGGTGGTAGACTTCCCTCACGCTGAAGCATTAACAGGCAAGCAGACATGTGGTATCGTAAGAGACCACAAGGGCGACTATTGGGTTAGCACAACCATGGGAATCTGGCAGTATGATCAAAACGCTAAACGATTCATCGGACACATCAATGGCAACGGACTCACCACACGTGAGTATGTATTAGGTTCTGCCATGCATACTGCCAACGACATGATAGCCTTCGGTACAAGCGATGGCATCACCACTTTCTATCCTAATGTGGTAAGAGCCAACAAGATGGAGATGGGTAACGTATATCTTACCAACTTCATCATAGACGGAAAGGCAACCAACTGTCTCAGCGACAACTTCAAGATACCATACTCAGAAAACTCATTCACATTGGAGTTCTCACTGCTCAACTATAAGAACACAGACAATATCAGTTTCCAATATCGCATCAATGGCGGCAACTGGAGCAGCACCAATGAGGGAGCCAATGCTGTATCCTTCAACAAGTTGAAGCCTGGCAATTACAAGCTGGAAGTAAGAGCCACCAGCAATGGTCAATATTCGAAGAAGCCAACAGTCATCAACATCAAGGTGTGTGACCCTTGGTATGCATCACCAGAGGCCTACCTTCTCTATTTCCTGGCTATCGCGAGTGCTGTTCTTTACGTATTCTATACTTACGAACGCCGTCGCAAAGCAGACTTGGAGGAAACCAAGATGCAGTTCCTCATCAATGCCACCCACGACATCCGTTCACCGTTAACACTGATTATGGGACCTCTCAACAAGTTGAAGACTAGAATAGAAGACCCAGAAAGCAAACAGGATATCGACATGATAGACCGCAATGCCAAGCGACTTCTACTTCTGGTTAACCAGATTCTTGACGAGCGCAAGATAGACAAGAACCAGATGCACCTGCATTGCCAGAAGACCAACCTCAAGGAGTTCCTGCGTGGCATCGTATCACTCTACAACTTCAATGCCCAGGAGCGCAGCATCACCCTGAGCCTGAAGGAAGACGAGAGTCTGAAGGAGGAAGGTAACCTGCAAGTATGGATAGACCGCATCAACTTTGACAAGGTTATTTCCAACCTTCTCTCCAACGCCATGAAGTATACTTCAGACGGTGGTGACATTACGCTTATCATAGGAAAGAACAAAGAGAGTGCCATCATCAAGGTTGAAGATACAGGTATCGGACTGAAGGAAGAAAAGACTGACCGTCTCTTTGAACGCTTCTATCAAGGCAATAACAACAGCGACATTCATATAGAAGGAACCGGAATTGGTCTGAACCTCTGTAGAGCCCTCGTCAAGATGCATGGAGGAACAATCAGAGCCTATAATCGCACTGACGGAATCAAGGGTTCTTGCTTCGAGGTAAACATTCCGTTGGGCAAGGAACACCTCAAGCCAGAGGAGATCCTGCAGGAGGATGGCACAAAAACTGCCGAATCCACCGGTAAAAGAACGCAAGCCAACCGCAATTTCAACATCCTGATAGTAGATGACGATGCCGAGATAGCACATTATATCAAGACTGAACTGAGTGACTGGTATCGATTTGAACATGCCTGCAACGGAAAGGAGGGTCTCAAGATGTTGCTCACCGGCAAATATGATCTCGTGATAAGCGATGTGATGATGCCGGAAATGGATGGTGTTACCATGCTCAAGAAGATAAAGAGTAACTCTAACGTAAGCGATATTCCAGTCATCCTGCTCACCTCCAAGAGCGAGGTAGAGAACCGACTAGAGGGATTGCGTAAGGGTGCTGATGCCTTCCTGGCTAAACCATTCAATATGGAAGAACTTCATATTCTCATCGACAACCTGGTAGACAATGTCCGACGCATCCGTGGCAAATACAGCGGTGCGCAGGGACAGAAGGCTAAGATTGAGCAGATACAGGTAAAGGGAAATAATGATGCTCTCATGGAGAGAGTGATGAAATATATGAACGAGCACCTGGCCGACCCAGACCTCAACGTTGAAAAACTGACAGAGGATGTCGGTATCAGCCGTGCCCAACTGCACCGTAAGCTGAAAGAAATAGCAGGCGTCTCTGCCGGTGAATTCATCCGTAACTTACGATTAGAGCAGGCAGCACGTCTTATCGAAGAAGGACAGATTAACATCACGCAAGTAGCTTACTCTGTGGGATTTAACAACCAGACCCATTTCTCTACAGTGTTCAAGAAACACTATGGCATTTCACCAAGTGAATATGCTGAAACAAAGAGAAATGAGAAATAAACAACAAATAGAAGAGAATAAGGTATTTTTTTCGTATCTTTGCAGCAGAAACAATAATAATACAAACTAACGATCTGCAAAGATATGAAGAAATACCTTATTTTTTTATTTACGGTACTTACATCACTCCATGTTTCTGCACAGAGTGACGGTTCACAGTTATGGCTCGGAAAGCAGTATGCTAACTCATGCCAAGTCATCTCACAGTTGCCCGATGATGCAACAGCTAAGATTGCCAAGCAGGAGTTGGAGAACAACTGGCGAGGTAAGAATGTAGAACTCAAGATAGACAAGGCTCTGAATCTTGGCGAGGGCTATAACCTCTATGCCCGCCCTGCACAGCAAGGCGACAACATTCAGTATGAAGCAACTATCACCGCCAGCAATCCTATCGGTTTGCTCTATGGTGCCTACGAGTTAATTCGACTTCAGAACACCGATGCCTACAACACAGGTAGCGGTAATCAGCAGAACTTCAGCAAAGCTATCGATGAGACCGAGAAACCACAAGTGGGTCTCCGCATCCTCAACCATTGGGATAATCTCGATGGCAGCATCGAACGTGGCTATGCCGGCAAGAGCATCTTCAAATGGGAAGAAATCAAACTCGGCAAAAACGGCAAGGGTGGCAGCATCAGCAAGAGTCTGCACGACCGTCTCATCACCTATGCCCGTGCCAATGCATCACTCGGTATCAACGGAAGCGTACTGAACAATGTAAACGCATCGCCAAAGATGATGACGGCAGAATACATTAATAAGGTGAAAGTCATCGCCAACATCCTGCGTCCTTACGGCATCCGAGTGTATCTCAGCATCAACTTTGCTTCTCCTATGGCATTGGGCTATACCAAGACTGCAGACCCATTGAATAAAAAGGTACAACAGTGGTGGAAGAAGAAAGCAAAGGAGATTTATGCTGCCATCCCTGACTTTGGCGGATTCCTGGTAAAAGCTAATTCTGAAGGACAGCCTGGTCCTGGCGATTACCACCGCACTCATGCCGAGGGAGCCAACATGCTTGCCGATGCCGTCAAGCCATACGGTGGCATTATCATGTGGAGAAGCTTTGTATATGGTGCTAATCATAAAGGAGAAGACCGTGTAAAGCAAGCTGTCAGCGAATTCAAAGGTATGGATGGAAAGTTCCGTGACAACGTAATCCTCCAGTCAAAGAACGGTCCGCTCGACTTCCAGCCTCGTGAACCATACGCTCCTATCTTCGACAACATCAAACAGACACCTCAGATAGCAGAACTTCAGATTACCCAGGAATATCTCGGACAGTCTAAACACCTCACCTATCTCGCCCCAATGTGGAAGGAATTCTTTGATTTTGTCAATCCAAACAAACTGGTTGGAATCTCAGGTGTAGCCAATATCGGTGATGATGCCAACTGGTGCGGTCATCCTTTCTCTCAGGCTAACTGGTATGCCTTCGGCCGATTGGCATGGAATCCTTCGCTTACAGCCGAAGAGATTGCTCACGAATGGCTCGTACAGACCTACGAAAACCAGGACGAGAAATTTACCAAGCCGGTAGAGATGATGATGATGACCTCACGTGAAGCTTGCGTCAACTATATGATGCCTTTGGGTTTGCATCATATCTTCAAGTTCGACCACCACTACGGTCCGGAGCCAGATGGTTTCATCGCAAGTTATCCTCAGGAATGGTGCCCAGTATACTATCACAAGGCAGATGCTCAGGGCGTTGGTTTCGACCGTTCATCCAAGGGCACAGATGCTGTCGGTCAGTACCCTGAACCATATCGCAGTCTGTATGATAACATCGAGACCTGTCCTGAAGAATATCTTCTATGGTTCCATCATGTAGCTTGGGATTACAAGATGAAATCAGGAAGCACCCTCTGGCAGGAACTCTGCATGAAGTACAACATGGGGGTAGCGATGGTTGAAGTATATCGCGACTTCTGGCACACCTCAGCCAAACAGTATATGAAGGGTCATGAACAGGAATGGCAACATACCGATTCATTACTCAATGTACAGTTGGAAAACGCCAAGGAATGGCGCAATACCTGTCTCAAGTATTTTCAAACCTTTTCAAAAATGAAGATTTATGAATAAAATTGTATTATCTTTTCTAACATTATTATGCTGCATCAACATACAAGCTGGAGTGAAACTGCAGAAGCAAGGCTCTGCAACCCAGCTTGTTGTCAATGACAAACCAATGCTTCTCCTGGCTGGTGAGTTGAGCAACTCTGCCGCAACGAGTCCTGCCGACATCAGGAAAGCATTGAAACAGATGAAGACTAGCGGAGTCAACTCCGTCTTCGTTCCTGCATATTGGGAATTCGTAGAACCTAATGAGGGCAAATATGATTTTGCACTCGTAGACAGCGTCATCACAACTGCCCGTAAACATGACTTGAAGATTGTCTTCCTATGGTTTGGTGCCTGGAAGAACTCTATGAGCTGCTATGCTCCACTATGGGTAAAGGAAAACACCAAGCGTTTTCCTCGTTCACTCACAGAGAACGGTAAGCCATTAGAGATATGCACAGCCTTCAGCGATAACCTGCTTCAAGCAGACAAACGAGCATTCTGCGAACTGATGAAACACATTAAAGCCGTAGACAATCAGGAGAATACCGTTATCATGATGCAGGTAGAAAACGAAATCGGCATGCTCGAATCAGCCCGCGACCACTCTCCTCTTGCCGAAAAAGCTTACAGACAGGCAGTTCCTGCTCCATTACTCAAGGCACTCAAGCTCAAGAAGAAAGGTACATGGGCAGAAGTTTTCGGAACAGACCGTTATGCGGACGAGAAATTCCAGGCATATTACTATGCTAAATATGTAGAGCAACTAGCCTCAGCAGGCAAAGCCATCTACAATATTCCGATGTATGTAAATGCTGCAATGAACAGCCGTGGCAGAAAACCTGGCGAATATCCTTCTGCCGGTCCACTAGCTCATCTGATTGATATATGGAAATGCGGTGCACCAAGTATCGACATCTTTGCACCTGATATCTATGATACCGGTTACAAGGGATGGGTAAAGAAATACAAGCGTGCCGACAATCCTTTCTTCACTCCAGAAGTGAAATGCGATATCAATAGCGGCGTAAAGGCATATTATACCTTCGGCGAAACAGATGCTATCAGCTTCAGTCCGTTTGCTCTCGATGAAGCTAACTTCAAGGTGAAGAACAGTCTCAGACGTTCATACAAGGTTATCAACCAGCTCTCTCCTCTCCTGCTCCAGCATCAGGGAAAGGGCAAAAACTGGGGATTACTCTTCAATCAGGAAGACAAAGAACGCATCATCGAAGATGGCGATATCACCATGACTTGCCGTCATTTCTTCACGCTACCATGGGATCCACGTGCTACAGATGGAAGCAAATGGCCTGAAGGCGGCGGATTGATTCTGAAACTCGCCAAGAACGAATACATCATAGCTGGTAATGGAATCGTTGTTGTCTTCCAAAGCAAGACTGAAAAAGCGCAAGCTGAAGAAAAGAAACTCGGTGAGGACGGATTTGTTGACAACGGTGGAACCGAAACAAAGAAACAAACCGCAACTTTCAAAGGTAAGCGTATCGGTATCGGATATGTTGACCAGATTGAAGTAGACAAAAACGGTAAATTACAGTTTATCCGCCGTGATAATGGCGATCAGGACCACCAGGGACGCCATGCCCGCATCTCATGTGGCGACAATAAAATACTCCACATCAAGCTATACGAATACTAAAACGTCTATATATAATAAGGTATAAAGGGGATTTGCAGCTGCGTATCCCCTTTTTTCTTGCCAAAAATGTCGGTTTTATTATACATGAAACATTTAAAAACACGCAAGATACAAATTTTAACTGCACTTTACGAAAAAGGGCATATCTTTGCAGCCGTAAACCAAATTAAGACATAGAATAAACAATAGTATAAACCAACAAAAACAAAACCAATTAATCATGAAACATGCAGGTAATGCTTTCAAGTACCTGTCTTTACTGTTGATGCTTTTATTGTTCCCTTGTCAGGAGACATTGGCTCAAAACGGTAATGTAAAAGGTACAGTAGTCGCAGACGATGGTCCAGTCATTGGAGCGACAGTTCGTGTTAAGGGGCAACCAAACTCAGCTACCGTCACCGACCTGGATGGTAACTTCGTATTGAAGGCTCCTAAAGGTGCAACTTTACAGATTTCTTATCTTGGCTACAAGGATAAAGAGATTAAAGTTGGCAATGGTCCTATTGATGTAACTTTGGAATCAGATGCTCAGGCTCTGAACGAAGTTGTCGTCGTAGGTTATGGTACCATGCGCAAGGCTGACTTGACCGGTGCCGTTACTCAGGTAGACAACAAGGCTTTCGAAAAGTCTGTAACAACCAGTATCGACCAGGTTCTCCAGGGTCGTGCCGCCGGTGTACAGATTCAGGCCAACACTGGTACTCCAGGTGGTAGTAGTACCATCCGCATCCGCGGTACCAACTCTTTGAATGCCACTTCCCAACCTATCTTCGTTATTGATGGTGTCATCATCGACTCCGATGGTTCTGACAATGGTAACAGCAACCCATTGGCAGGTATCAACCCTAGTGACATCCTGACAATGGACATTCTCAAGGATGCCTCAGCTACCGCTATCTATGGTTCGCGTGCATCTAATGGTGTCATCATGATTACCACCAAGCGTGGTCAGAATGGTGAGGCTCAAATCACATACGATGGATATGTAGGTTGGCAGGCAATGCCTAAGAAACTCGATGTAATGAACTTGAGACAGTATGCCGAACACTACAATGCCATCACTGATGCCAAGATTAAACCAGCATCTAGCAGCTGGTTGCGTCCAGAACTCCTTGGCAATGGTACCGATTGGCAGGATGAGCTGTTCAATACCGCTTTCATGACCAACCACAGTTTGTCGCTTTCTGGCGGTAATGGAAATACCACATACTCCCTTTCTGCCGGTTATCTCAATCAGGATGGTATCGGTTTGTGCACCGGTTTCAAGCGCCAGACCTTACGTGGCAACATCGATTCACAGTTGAAGAAATGGCTCAAGGGCGGTATCTCTTTCTCTCTCTCAGATTCCAAGCAGGAGATGGAGAAGAATTGGGATATCATCATGACTGCCTTGAAATCTCAGCCTTCTGTGGCTGTACGCAACCCAGATGGTGGATATGATGGTCCAGATGATCAGTGGATGCCAGACAATGCTGTGGCTTTGGCTGAGATTAAGACCAACTATGCCAAGCGTCTCAACTTCCGTATCAACACCTATCTGGAAGCAACTCTTGTAAAGGGCTTGACATTCAAGACCGAGCTTTCTACAGATTATAATCTCAACAAGACCAAGACTTACCAGCCTGATTATAAATTTGGTGTACGTGAGAATACACAGCGTGACGGTGCCTGGTATAAGAATGATACGAAGTACTGGTCATGGCGTAATATTCTGACCTATAACGGTACCATCGCAGAGAAACATAATATTAATGTGATGGCAGGTCAGGAAATGAGCCAGAGCTATTGGGAGAACTTCGCAGTAAGCAACTCTGGTTACTTGTCAAATTCCGTAACCGATATCATCGCCGGTGAAACAACTGGCGCCAATATCAATCTGACACAAGGCAATCAGGATGGTTACAAACTCTATTCCTACTTCGGACGTGCCCTCTACAACTATGCCGACCGTTATCTCTTGACAGCAACACTCCGTTGTGACGGTTCCAACAAGTTTGCCGAAGGTCATCGTTGGGGTTGGTTCCCATCAGCAGCCTTGGCTTGGCGTGCCAGTCAGGAGAACTTTTTGAAAGGCAATGAGGTAATCAATAATCTCAAGTTCCGTCTGGGTTGGGGTGCTACAGGTAACCAGAACGTACAGCAGTGGGCTTATGCAGCCATGCTTAAGAACTATACCACTTCATGGGGTGTAGGTGTGATGAATGCCAACAATGCCAACCCTGCGTTGAAATGGGAGACTACCTATTCTACCAACGTAGGTTTCGACCTTTCTTTGTTCAATAGCCGCATCGATATCGTATTCGACTGGTACTACAAGAAGACCAACGATTTGCTGATGATGCTTGATTTGCCAGCCTTCATCGGTTCTGGTACAGGTTCCAAGTATGGTACTGCATCAAACCCTTGGGGTAACGTAGGTAGCCTAGAGAACAAGGGTATCGAATTCACCATCAATACCGTCAATGTAGAGAACAAGAACTTCTCTTGGCGTTCTAACATTGTATTCTCTCTCAACCGCAACAAGGTAGTTTCGCTCGATACGGAAACAGGTACATTGCCACAGACCTTGCAGATTGGTTCTGAGACAGCCACAGTTACGAATACCGTAGTAGATCATCCTATCGGTCAGTTCTGGGGCTACAAGGTTATCGGCCGTTTCGACAAGCCAGAAGACTTCTGGTACAAGGATGCCAACGGTAATGTGAAAACAGTTGCTTTACCAGAAGGAGCATCTATTGCCACTAGTCCTACCAGTGGTGGTGTGTTCATTGGTGATTATATCTATGAGGATATCAATGGTGATGGCGTCATCGACAACAACGACCAGACCTTCATCGGTAATCCTGAGCCAAAGTTCACCTTTGGTTTTGGCAACACATTCTCTTATAAAGGCTTCGACCTGAGCGTTCAGTTCAGCGGTTCCTACGGCAACAAGGTGATGAACTACGGCCGTCGTTTCCTGGAGATAACAGGTTCTACCAGCAACCAGCTGACCACTGTAATGGACTATGCCCGTCTTGCAAAATATGACGAGAATGGGCCAGAGGACTATCGTAACTACTACGTTGTCAATACCAATACGACAATGCCTCGTTTGTCTACCGAAAGTGGTGTAAACAAGAACAACCGCGTAAGCGATGCATACGTAGAGGATGGTTCATACATCCGCCTGCAGAACGTATCACTCAGCTATACATTGCCTCGCAAGTGGCTCAGCCATATCTTCCTGAACAACGTCAAGTTGTACTGCAATGTACAGAACGTGTTTACCATCACCAAGTATAACGGTTTCGATCCTGAAGTTGGTTCTATGCGCGGCAATGCTCTCCTCAACGGTGTTGATTATAGCCGCTACCCTTCACCACGCATCTATACTTTCGGTGTGAATGTGCAGTTCTAATCCATCAACTTCAAAAGAAAAGAGAATATGAAAACTAACATATTGAAATATACACTGGCGATAGCGGGAATCCTCTCATTCTCCAGCTGCGCCAAAGACTTCCTCGAGCAGAAGAATACCTACCAGATTTCGCAGGACAACTTCTTCGATAATGACGAGGCAGTTTCACAGGCAGTCATGCCACTTTACAGCTATGTGTGGTACGACTTCAATGATAAGTTCTATTATGGTATGGGCGATGGACGTGCCAACAACATCACCGCCCAATACTCAGACTATGTCTATCCATATACCAACTTCACCGAGACAGGTCTTTCCACCGGTCTTACCGAAGCTTGGGGAGCGCTTTATTCTGTTGTAGCTCAGGCAAACAATACCATCAACAATATCGCCAACAACTCTACTGCTAATGTAAGTGAGAGGGCAAAGATACAAGGTATTGCAGAGGCTCGCTTCATGCGTGGTCTGGCTTACTGGTATATCAGTTCACTCTGGGGGTGTGCCGTTATCTACAACAACACCCAGGATCTAGTCAACAACTATGTTGTAAGTCCTAACCCTGTAGTCGATGGAATCGAGTTTGCCATCCGTGATATGGAGTATGCCGCAGTTCATCTGCCATCAGCATCTCCTGCCACAGGCCGTGTCAACAAGTATGCAGCCTATGCCATGCTCAGCCGTTTCTATCTGTCAATGGCAGGTTTGACTACCAGCGGACGCTATGACGGCAGCAACGTAGCAACAGATGCCAATCGTGGTACACGTAATGAGTATTATCTCGATGCAGCCAAGAAGGCAGCAGCAGTTGTTATTGAAGAGGGACCATATAAACTGGTAGATACCTATGCCGAATTGTTTGCAGCCTCTACCTTTAATAATAATAGCGAGAGCGTCTTCCAGTTACAGTTCCAGGCTGGTGCAGAAGGCGGTCTGGCACAGTCAATGACACGTTTCCTCGCCTGGAGTACTCAAGTTAACCAGGGAAACTCTTGGGGCGGTTCTACCTATTGTTCTTACGATCTTTGGGAAGAATTCAAGGAATATGAAGACCAGACGCTCGGTACAAAGGTGGATGATGCCATCCGTCGCCACAACTGTATTGCATCTTATGGCGAATCTTATCCTGAATTATCAGCCAATCCTGAGAAACCATACGTATATGGTGAGACCGAGAACGCAGGTTCACAAGGTGCCAATATCAAGAAGTACGTCATCGGTACCAATGCTGTCAACGGCTTTGCTGTCAACAACAACTCTGGTATCAATACCTATATGATGCGTCTTGCAGAGGTTTATCTCAACTATGCAGAAGCTACATTGGGCAACAACGGAAAGACTACAGATGCTACGGCTCTCAAGTATTTCAATGCACTCCGTACCCGTGCAGGTGTTGCAACCAAGAATAGCCTCACCTTCGAGGACATTCGCCATGAGTTCCGTGTAGAGACTGCATTCGAGGGATTGTACTGGTACTTCATCGTCCGTCGCGGATATTATCAGCAGCAGGAGATGGTGAACTATGTCAATCACCAGCATCGCAATGCCAGCTACTACAAGTCAGCAACCCACGAATATGTATTGAGCGAGGATTATGCAGAGCCAGGCCCTAGCGTAGCAACAGCCACAGCCAAGAACCTGACTTTGCCTATCGCAGATACCGACCAGACCAAGAACCCACTCTTGAAGCCGGATGCAAGCGGCAATATCGCTACCGTGGCTTATCAGTTTGGCGATCGCGAGGTGCAGGACACCGATTTGTTTAAATAACAGGCACTCCAACCTGTATAACTAATCATTAATATTTAGAGAATTATGAAAACAATGAAATATCTCTGGACATTGTGCCTTGCATTGGCTGCATTCAGCTTTGCTGCGTGCAGCGATGACGACAACGGCGGAAGCTCGGCAACAATGAAGATTAACCAGATATACCTGGAGAATGTGGACGATGATGTCAACAAAGACCGTCCTGTGGAGTTTGCCCGACTGGGACAGTTGCTCAGAATCGAAGGCTCAGGCTTCAGCGGTTTGAAGAGAATCTACGTAAATGGATACGAGACCTACTTCAACAATGCTCTGATGACCGACAACAACGTATGGGTAACGCTCAATGCAGCTACACCCGTAGAGAAAGCAGATGTCAGCGTACGCAATACCATCGTATTCTATAAGAATGATGACAACAAGGTGACTTACGAGTTCACCATCCGTGCGGCAGCTCCTAGCATTACCAGCGTAGACAACACTCTACCTAAGGCTGGCGAAACTGTAACTGTATATGGTGCCAACCTGCAAGAAACCACCAAGGTCACATTACCTGATGGTACAGAAATAACAAGTGGCATCCGTAACGATGAAGACGGCAAATGGTACAGCTTTACCGTTCCTGGCACAGCCGACCTCACCAAGTCTGGCTCTATCACCAGCGAAGGCGCTAACGGTACAGCCAAGACTCCTACCTATTTCAACGACTTCGGCAACTTCATCACCGATTTCGACGGAAAGGGCGAACTGGGTTCATGGAGCGCAACTTACGGTACAGACGATCTCGTAGACGATCCTCTCAACAGCGGTCGTGGCAAGGTTGCATTGCTCGCACCACTATCAGTACTCGATGCAGGCGGTTTGGATGCAGGTGGCAATGCCAAATACTGGGCTACAGCAGGTAATGACAATGCCAATGACGACTGGAGCCGTATGTATGGCACGATTCCTGCCGAGACCAAGGCATCAGAAGTAGCTATCCAGTTCGACATCTACTGTCCTGAACCTTGGGATCTGACTGGTCAGCTCGAAATTTCTCTCCAGAACAATCTGGCAAACTATGGTTGGGGTTCTGCTGCTACAAAGTATAGCGATGAATATACCAACACAGCTACCGTATGGGTACCATGGTTGAATGAAAAGGATGGCTCTCATGCCCCATTCACCACCGGTGAACGCTGGCAGACCATCACCATTCCGATGACCGCATTCGGTAACTACGATCCGGAGAAAGCAGCTGATGTAACCTTCCAGAAGATTGTAGAAGACCGCAACAGCGGTTCATACAAGAACCTGGTATTATTCCTCGTCAACAGCGACCTGGAATTCACTGATGCCATCAAGTACAAGGCAAGTACCTTCAACCAGAAGATTTATGTAGACAACCTCCGCGTTGTCAGCACCAAGTCTATTGCAGTAAAGGACTTCAATGATGGCGAAACAGCTACAGAATAATAACCCTTAAATGAAAATCATGATGAAAATCAATAAGATATTCATACCAGTAGTAGCATCAGCGATGCTACTCACTGGTTGCGACGACCAGCTCATGGAATGGGGCAAGCCAGCCGACCACGCTGACGTAACCTCATCAGAGATTCCTCTTGCCGTGAAGGAAGTCATCGCCAACTACGACAACATCAAGGACTATGCCCAGCAGTATACTCCTAACATGCTGATTGGTATCGGCATGGGTGCAGACTTGTATATCAACAATGCCAATGGAGAAGGCAGCCTTGCCAATGCCAACTATCAGATTTTTACTCCTGGCAATGCCATGAAGAACGATGCCATTATGGGCAACAGCGGTTCCCTGAACTTCGCAACTGTGGACAAGCTCATCGAAGCATTGGATGGCAACATGAAGCTCTACGGTCATAACTTCTTCTGGCACACCCAGCAGAACCAAAGCTATCTGAAATCACTCATCGCCCCTACCCTCGTAGTAGAAAGTGATGGTGATATTGCCAATGTTCTCTCTGGCGATGCATCCGACTTCAATGGTGGAAGCACTGGCGGTTGGGGCTCATGGGGCAGCAACAAGGAAAGTGCTGAAGTTGTATCAGGAGCCGGACAGGATGGGTCAGCAGCCCTCGTTCTGAAGAACAAGGGTGACGGCAATGCCTGGGAAGCTCAGTGCGCCTATACCTTCAATGACTATTTGGAGATGAACAAGACCTACGTCATCAAGTTCAAGGCAAAGTCTACTTCTCCTGCCGGAGAATTGCAGTTCCAATATCAGAATGGCAGTACATACGGTTCTCAGGGTGGATATAATTCCTTCACTGTTGGTACCGATTGGCAAACCTTCCAGTATGAATTTACCATCGACAAATATGACGATGTGAACCGCATCATCCTCAACTTCGGTAAGGTTGGAGCTACCTATACCATCGATGACATCCAGTTTGGTTTGAAGCAGGATGACCCTATGGAGAATGTGATGGCAGGCGATGCATCTGACTTTGAAGGTGGAACCACAGGCAATTGGGGTTCCTGGGGTAGCAACAAGGAAAGTGCCGAAGTAGAAGAAGGCGCTGGTTACAACAACAGCAAGGGTCTCGCCTTGAAGAACAAGGGTGATGGCAATGCCTGGGAAGCTCAGTGTGCCTATACCTTCGACGATGCGCTGCAGGAAGGCAAGAAGTACATCATCCAGTTCTATGCCAAGTCTACTTCTCCTGCAGGTGAATTGCAGTTCCAGTATCAGAATGGAACCACATACAGTTCTCAAGGTGGTTACAATACCTTCAGTGTAGGTACCGATTGGGTGAAATGCGAATTCACCTTTACCCCTGCTTACGATGATGCCAACCGCATCATCCTCAACTATGGCAAGGTAGGCGGAACCTATTACATTGATAATATCAAGTTCGGTCTTGCCAAAGATCAGAATGCTGCAGCCAGAGGCATCCAGTATATTCAGGCTTCCAACGGTAAGGCAAGAAAGGTTACCCGTGCCAGCCGCAAGTACTATGTATTGAAAAGTGCTGCCGAGAAGCAGGCTGCTCTCGAAGGTGCAATGGATGCCTGGGTAAAGGGCATGGCAGAACACCTGAAGGAAAAGAACGTAACTCCATATGGCTACGATGTCATCAACGAGCCTATCGCTGACGGCAGCAACAAATATCGCGGAATCGACGAAGGCATCTTCGGTGGAACATGGACAGAAGATGAGCAGACCATGTACGATGCAGCTCCTGTAGAGACAGAGGCAGACGGTTTGACTCTTAACTGGGGAAGCAACCACTGGTACTGGGGCTACTATGTAAAGGACTACCCAGTAAAGGCATTCCAGTTGGCACGAAAGTATCTGCCAGCAGAGACCAAGCTCTTCGTGAACGACTACAACCTGGAGACCTCTCCTAACAAGCTCGATGCTCTTATCAAGTTCGTTAAAGATATTGACGAGAAGAATGGCACTCCTATCGTAGACGGTATCGGAACCCAGATGCACGTATCTCTTTCCTGCAGCGATGATGCAGAGAAGAATGCAGCCAATATTGCAGCTCTCAAGGAGAAGGTAGATGCTATGTTCAAGACCATGGCTGCTACTGGCAAGCTGGTTCGTGTTACAGAGCTCGATCTTTCTCTCGGCACAGCTTCTCCTTCATCTAATCAGTACAAGGCACAGAGCGATGCCTACTGCATGATTATGGAGAGCTATAAGGCTAACGTACCAGCAGCTCAGCAGAGCGGTATTACCATCTGGAGCTTGTCTGATAACGAGGCTGAGCACGAATACTGGCTCAAGGGTCAGGTGCCTAACCTCTTCGACAAGGACTACAAGCGCAAGTGGGCTTACAAGGGCTTCTGCGATGGAATAGCAGGCGAAGACCTCGGACTCAAGTATGGTGGCAATGAATATAAGGCTTATTACGAGAAGAACAATGTATCTTCTACAGTAGATAAGTAATTGAAAGCCACAATGCCAAATGGATTCTACAGTTTAGATATTCATACTTAATCTTTCTAAGGGCGATGCATTCTCTATGGTGTATCGCCCTCTTTCGTTATAAATTGTTAAGAAAACAAAGAAATAAATCAGTAAAAGTACAACGGATTCATATTTTCACTATATTTGTGCAACGTTAGTACAAAAGCCATTTGCTTGTATCATTCAAATGCGTACTAGCCGATAATACCGGGGGTTCCGGCGTCTGACTCAAACGAAAAGAAGCAGATGAACAACAGTAAAAGCATAGGCCTGATGCTGGTCTCCGCTATACTACTTTTATGTAGTTGTTCCAAGGAAAACGTGATGAATGAATCATCACAGGTAACTAACCATGAGGTAAGCATCAGCTTCTTCGAGAAAACGATAGAAGATATCTCTTCTGCCTCAGATGTCTCATCGGCACGTATGCATTCCACCCGTGCTGATAACAAAACGACCTTGGCAGCCTGCCACAGGTTTTCAGAACTGGAGGTAGCATTGATACCTATTGATTCCGAGAATGATTCAGGCTATGTCGTAAGACAGGACAGTCTGGGCGATGATTTCGGCAAGGTAACCTTCGATGTTCCTGAAGGCACTTACCACATGGTGGCTGTAGCCGCAGTAACCCCTATGCCTTTGGATAATCGTATTACCATCAAGTCGGCTACCGAAGTCAGATTTCCGAATGATCAGGTCACCGATATGGTGTATGCCTATAAGGATATTACGGTCAGTCCTCAAGTAAGCAACCAGAATTTTGATGCCACATTGTCACGGGGCGTGAGTGCCTTCGTTCTCAGGAGCTCTATTGAAACTCCATTAAATGTAGCCGGCGAATCTATAGAGATTTCCGGAGGTTGCGGTGTGGTATTCAATCCTGCTACCGGCACATGCAAGACAGAGGCTCCTATCCATTACGAAAGAGTATTTGATGCCAAGAAGTACCAGTACAATCATTTATTCTTCACGGTCTATACGCTTTTGAAGGCTGATGATGTAGAGAATCTTCATGTAAAGTCGCAGGCTAAGGACAAGAAAGGCAAGGTCATCAAGGAGTGCAATTTTGACAATGTGCATCTGGTAAAGGGTAAGTTAACCCGTTACGAAGGTAATTTCTTCAATAATAGCAGCACCTCTTCGTTTACTGTTTCCGACACGGCATTAACAGAAAGTGGGTATTCCAAGACATTCTAGAAAGAGTATATCGCATATATATTTAAAATAAGGTGTATCCTCGCTTGCCCGATATGTTGGGCAAGAAGGATACACCTTATTAGATATTATTTCAATCGAAACATGACGGGAATTTCTACGGAGCCGGCAACCACCTTGCCTTCCCCATCAGGAACAAAGCGAGGCATCAGCTTAACTACTCTCAAAGCCTCTTTGTCGAACAGAGGGTCATCGCTTGTCTTTTACTATCAAATAATTCCATATGTACCTCCAATATTAAAGGATTAATACTTATCGCTTGCAAAGATACGCTTTTCTTAGGAATGTTGAAAGGAAATGGGGAGAAAAGTTTTAGCAAGGGATAACTGGGAGGGCAGGTTTGTTACCTGTCCAATAGCAAGAACGCTCTATAGTCTAAGGATAGAGCGGCTGGTAGGCACACCTTTTTAGTATAATAAATCTAAAAATTTTTGGTTAGAACTCTACTTTCGCATATCTTTGCACTTAAAAAAAGTGGCACATGTGCCAGAAATTTTAAGTAGAGGCATCTATTCGAGCTGTCCTTAGGAAGCTTTATCGCATTTTGTACGACTATAAAGCTACGATTGTACAACTATAGAGTGTATAGTCGTACGACTAAACAGGTTATAGTTGTACGACTAAAGGGGTTATAGTTGTACGACAACAAGGTATTCCCACTAGGCTCGACAGAGGTGCTGACTGCAGTCTGCAGACCTGCTGACTAGGCTCAGCAGAGCTGCCTAGCCTAGTAGCAACAATAGAGAAGTTACTTTCTAGCACCCTGAATGATACTTTCTCCAACTCGAGAAGATACTCTTTTCTTCTGAAAGATGCAATGATTTTGGGGAAAATGTTTGAGGGTGAGGGAGATAACAAAAAAAGCAAAGAAAAAAGGCTTTTTTGTTGTCACTATCAAAATATTTATGTACTTTTGCAAAAACAAAAAACCCGGGGTCATCACCAGCATCGAATAATCTGGGAGAGGGCCTTACCGGGACTGCGCTGCAAAGATAAGAATAAAAATGGAATATACCAAAGTTTTTTTCGAAAAATAACGCCTAAAAAAGCAAAATATAGCAGAATGATGCTTTTATTTTGAGTTTCAAGTGGTTGTGGCTGTTGTTGGCA
>ERZ791902.308-NODE-308-length-39323-cov-5.620276_pt1 | contig 39323 bp, 28 predicted proteins | sample MGYA00510149_ERZ791902 | MGnify/ENA primary metagenome ERZ791902 (study PRJEB30046, sample SAMN00792060) | human gut metagenome | study: EMG produced TPA metagenomics assembly of the A metagenome-wide association study of gut microbiota in type 2...
AACCGTGAAATGGTATGCTAAGTCGTCTGGTACTACCAATGACAAGAGTAAGTTCATACCTGTTTCTCATGATGGCTTGCATGGTATTCACTATAAAGGTGGATTCGATGCCGTGGCTTATTATCTTCGTAACAATCCGAAAAGCAAGATTTTCGATGGAAAGAGTTTGATACTCGGTGGTAGCCATTCACCTAACTACAATGTATCTGGCAGTTTGGTCGGCGACTTGAGTGCCATTCTCATCGAGAATATCAATCCTCTTGCCAATATGGTGCGTGTACCTAAGAAGCAAACCGCTCTTCTGAGTGACTTTGAGGTGAAGCGTGATCGCATTGCCCGTGAGACGATGAATAAGAACGTGACCAATATTTCGGGTGTTCCTAGTTGGATGCTCAGCGTATTGGTACGTGTCATGGAACTCTCTGGCAAGAAGCATTTAGAGGAAGTATGGCCTAACTTGGAAGTTTTCTTCCATGGTGGCATAGCATTCACTCCTTATCGCAAGCAGTATGAGCAGCTCATCACTTCGCCAAGCATGCACTATATGGAAACTTATAATGCCAGCGAGGGCTTCTTTGGACTTCAAGACGATCCTAGCGACCCAGCGATGTCGCTCATGATAGACTATGATGTCTTCTATGAGTTTATCCCGATGGATGAGTTTGGTACAGACAATCCTACGATAGTGCCTTTGCAGGGTATCGAGGTGGGCAAGAACTATGCGATGGTCATCACCACTTCTTGCGGCTTGTGGCGTTATCTCATTGGAGATACAGTGATGTTTACAAGCAAGAATCCATATAAGTTTATTATCACTGGACGTACCAAGTACTTCATCAATGCCTTTGGAGAGGAATTGATTATGGACAATGCCGAGAAGGGATTGCACTATGCTTGTGAGAAGACCGGTGCGCAAGTGGCTGAATATACAGCGGCTCCTGTCTATATGGACAGCAATGCCAAGTGCCGTCACCAATGGTTGATAGAGTTCTCCAAGGAACCGGAAAATTTGGATGAGTTTGCTTCCTTGCTCGACAAGCGATTGCAGGAAATCAACAGTGACTATGAGGCTAAGCGCTTCCATGATGTGACACTCCAGCACCTGGAGATTGTCAAGGCTCGTCCTAACCTCTTCAATGATTGGCTTAAGAGCAAGGGCAAGTTGGGTGGTCAGCATAAGATACCTCGTCTGAGCAATAGTCGAAAGAATATCGATGAGATGCTACAGATGAACTAATATGAGTATATATATAATAATGTATCATATCTCTTTAATGAGATAAAGCAGAAAGGTAAGTATTCATGAGAAAGTTTTTGAATCGTTTTTCAATGTACAAGATGAAGAGGGAAAACTCGTTGTTGGTTCCTCTCTATCTGCTTGCTTTTCTGTTGCTGGCTTCTTGTGCCAAGATGGGACAGCCTGATGGCGGTTGGTATGATGAGACACCTCCTAAGGTAATCGGAGCAGATCCTGCCGATGGTGGAATCAATGTGAAGAGCAAGAAGGTGAACATCTATTTCGATGAGTTTATCAAACTTGATAACCCTTCAGAGAAGGTGGTCGTGTCTCCTCCACAATTAGAAACACCGGAAATCAAGACGGCAGGCAAGAAAATCACGGTCTCTCTGGTTGATTCCCTAAAGCCGAACACAACTTATACCATCGACTTTTCTGATGCTATCAGTGATAACAATGAGAACAATCCGATGGGTAACTTCACCTATAGTTTTTCTACAGGTGAGGCAATTGATACCCTGGAAGTTTCTGGTTATGTATTGGAGTCGGAAAACTTGGAACCTATCAAGGGTATCTTGGTGGGCTTGTATAGTGACCAAGCCGATTCTGCCTTCAAGACGAAGCCAATGCTTCGTGTGAGTCGTACAGATAGTCGTGGTCGCTTTGTCATCAAGGGCATAGCGCCCGGTTCTTATCGTATCTATGCTCTCCAGGATATGGATGGCAACTATATGTTCAATCAGAAAAGCGAGAAATTGGCTTTTTGCCATGACATTATCGTACCATCTTCCAAGCCCGATGTTCGTCAAGATACTACTTGGGTCGATTCCCTTCATATCAAGTCTATCGACCAAGTAAAATATACTCACTTCTTGCCTGATGACATCGTACTGAAGGCTTTCACGGAGATGCAGACCGATCGCTTCTTCCTAAAGTCGGAGCGTAAGGATGCCAACAACTTCTCACTTTTCTTCAGTTACGGCGACTCGATCTTACCAACTATCAAGGGATTGAATTTCGATGAGAAAGATGCTTTCGTCATAGAGCCAACGGAGAAGAAGGATACGGTAACTTATTGGTTGAGAGATACAGCTTTGGTCAACCAAGATACCTTGCGATTGGAACTGGCATATCGCATGACAGATAGTACGGGAATTTTGGTTGATAAACTAGATACCTTGGAATTGTTGTCCAAGCAGCCATACGCCAAGCGCAAGAAGCAGTTGGATAAGGAATTGGAGGACTGGACCAAGAAACAAGAGAAACTGAAGAAGAAAGGTGAACCATACGACTCCATTATGCCTGTCAAACCATTGCAGGTACAGGTGGGCGTGTCATCTCAGTTGGATCCCGACAAGAATGTGCGGTTTACCTTCCCTACGCCTTTAGCCAAGGCAGATACATCAGCCATCCACTTGTATGCTAAGCATGATACCCTATGGTATCGAGCGGCATTTGACTTCCAGCCGATAGCCAATCGAAATAGGGAATATGAATTGAGAGGAGAGTGGCGACCAGACATCGAATATAGTTTGGAAGTGGATTCCGCAGCCTTCCAAGACATCTATGGATTGGCATCGAAAGCCATCAAGCAAGGATTTAAGGTATCATCGCTCGATGAATATGGCACGCTCTTGGTCAACATCACCAGTTTGGAGGATGAGCCATTGCTCGTACAGATGCTCAATGCACAAGACCAAGTTATCAAGGAAGTGAAGGCTTCCAATGGTGTAGCTGAGTTCTACTATCTGAAGCCAGAGAAGTACTACATGCGCTTGATAGTGGATAAGAACAATAATGGCAAGTGGGATACGGGCGATTACGATAAAGACCAGCAAGCAGAGGATGTATATTATTATCCTAACTTCATAGAGTGCAAGGCTAAGTGGGACATCACAGAGTCTTGGGACCCTAAGAGTACGCCTTTGTCTCGTCAGAAGCCTGCTGCCATCACCAAGCAGAAGCCTGACAAGGAGAAGAAAGTTAAGAACCAGAATGAGCAGCGTGCCAAGAAACTTGGCATACAGTACATTCCTAAATTATAAGAGTTATGAAAAGAATCAAGTCATTGTGGATAGCAGTTTTACTGCTGATGGTCAGCACTACGGTGTCGGCTCAGTGTACTTTCCGTAATACGGCTTTCAAGTCGGGTGAGTTTCTCACTTATAACTTGTACTACAACTGGAAGTTTGTATGGGTCAAGGCGGGTACAGCCAGTATGTCTATCGTTCAGACTACCAAGAATGGCAGGCCTGCTTATCGTACGTCTCTAGTGACACGTGGCAACAAGAAGGTGGATGATTTCTTCGTGCTTCGTGATACGCTGCTTTGCTATGTGGGTACCGATATGGCACCTATCTATTTTAGAAAGGGTGCTCGTGAAGGCAAGCGATACACAGTAGATGAGGATTTCTATAGCTATTCTGGCGGCAGGTGCCATGTCAAGATGCACCGCCAGAAGCATGATGGAACTCAACATTGGAAGAATGCCAGTTACGATGACTGCGTATATGATATGTTGAGTATCTTTCTCCGTGCCCGTAGCTTCGACCCTACCAATTGGAAGAAGGGTTATGTCGTCAAATTCCCTATCGTCGATGGAAATGGCAGGACACCAGCCCAAATAAGATTTTCTGGTAAGGAAACTATCAAGGCAGACAATGGCGTGAAATATCGCTGTTTGCGCCTTTCCTATATGGAGTATGAGGATGGTAAGTACAAGCGTATCGTGGACTTCTATGTCACCGATGATGAAAACCATATTCCAGTACGCTTGGATATGTTCTTGAAGTTTGGTAGTGCAAAGGCATTCTTGATTGGCATGAAGGGAGTGAGAAATCCTGTTACTTCACAGGTGAAATAACTTACGAAGTTTTATATCGTGTGCAGCCTTGTTTTATTTCAGATAGAGCAAGGCTGTACTTTTATTTGGCAATGGACAAGCCCCCATTGTAGAGAGTGAAGATAAGAAGAGAATGGACAAAGTTAGTTTCGAACAATTATTTAGGGACAACTATGGCAAAGCCTACTATCTTGCCTTGCGCATCTTGCATGATGACGAGGCAAGCAAGGATGTTGTTGCCGATGCGTTCGAACTGGTTTGGCGACGACTGCAAGATAGCGACGTGGACAAGTTGTCTTCTTATCTCTTGACGGCGGTGAAAAATGTCTGTCTCGACTATATCCGAAAGCAAAACATCCGTAGTCGATATGTGCAGGCGAGCGTAATGGCGGTTGGCAAGCAAAGTTTCAATCCCGAAGAGGTGGATTTGCATGAAGAGAAGATACAAACCATCATGCGTTCCTTGGACGAGTTGACTCCACGTACCCAGCAGATAGTGACGATGTGCTATGTACAGCGTAAGAAATATCGGGAAGTAGCCGAGGAGTTGGGCATCAGTGAAAGTGCGGTCAAGAAGCACATCATGCAAGCCCTGAGTTACATGCGGCAAAAGTTCAAAGCTCATTAGTTTTACCAAACTTAACGTATTGTAACTAATTATAAAGAAAATAAGGTGTCGTATTTTCAAGTAAGTTCGTTTTATAAATACTAAAAAGAAACGATGGAAGATCAGAATATTCAACAACAAGTCTTAGACAGTCTCGATGGTCCCATGTGTCAGGAAGATTGTTTGGAAGCACTGCTCAGAGATGAGGAGGGCATGGATTTCTTGTGCGATATCAATGATCTGGATGAAGCCATCAATCGAAAGGCTGGATTAGCCCCAGATGTAGATGCAGCTTGGAGCCAATTTGAGCAAACGCATCTCTTTGGAGATACTCAGCCATCTGCAAGAATTGCTAGTGAGGAGGACGACAATGAGTCTCATGCTCGGTGGTATTCTATCCTCAAGTATGTGATGGCTGGAGCTGCCGCAGTAACCTTGCTATTGTTCTTATGGACGGGTCAAGAGTCTAAGAGGGCAAGCCGACAGCAGGTTGCTGTTGCCGGGGATTCCGTTTCTACGAATGTAGAAGCACCAATAGTTGTCAAAGAGAAAGACTGTCGTACCCATATCGTTTATAATATGATTACGATAGCGGCTGGTGAGCAGAAGAATGTCACCTTGCCTGATGGTACGGAAGTATATCTCAATGCAAAGAGTGTATTGAAGTATGCCGAGAATTTTGGCAAGGACAATCGCAATGTCGAGTTTTGTGGCGAGGGGTATTTCAAGGTGCATCATGATGCATCGTTGCCATTTGTCATCAAGACTAATTCTGTAGCAACCAAGGTGTTGGGTACGGAGTTCAACCTGCGTTGTTATGACAATGAGGATGTGCATGTCACCTTGGTAAGAGGTTCAGTGGAGGTTTCCTTAAATAATAATAAGGTAAAGATAGTTCCAAACCAGGATGCTTATATCGACCATGGCAATGTGATGGTACAGAATGTGAATCCCAAGGATTTCACCAGTTGGAAGGATGGCATCTTGTATTTCGACAATGCCTCTCTTCGCACGATCTTGCAGCAGTTGGGTAGGGTATATAATGTGAATGTGGTATGTCGAGATGAGCAGTTGCTCAACAAGCATTTCCACTATATGTGCAATATGAATGATAGTTTGGAGGAAGCGTTGAAACTTCTCAATGCCTCTTCAGATATCAATGTGAAGGTGAAAGATAATACGATAGTGATAGAGTAAAATAATGTTGATGTTATCACTTTGTTTGCTTAATTATTGATATTTTATATATAATTCTTACAAAATGAAAGTTTTTTCTTGAAATTTCTATCAATTAGGGTGCCCTGTTTGAAAAATGGCACGTCATAATGGCATAACTTAATTCTATTAAGAGAGAGTTTATCAATTTTAATAATATACTAAATATGCTGTTATGAGAAAGAAGAGAATTCTATTTTCTACATGCTTAGCATTGATGCTGTCTGGTTACAATGGTACTTATGCCATTGCGCAGACCAATGGTGTGAAGTATGAGCAAGTAATCAATTCAAAGCCGCTTACCACGGTTTTGAAACAGTTGGAAGAGAGATTTAATACTAAGATTGTTTTTTCTTATGAAGATCTTGCGTCTTACAAGGTAAATGCAAAAATAAAGGCGAATAACCTTACTGATGCATTGAATCAAGTATTGGCAGGACTGCCAGTTAGTTATGTTAGAAATAATGGAACGATTTCTATAAAAGTATCTTCTAGTAATCATTCTACTAATAAGGTTCTTATCTCTGGTAAGGTCTTGGATAGCAATGGTGAACCAATTCCTGCTGCTACTGTTACCATACAAGGGAAAAAGGGAGTAGGTACCATAACAGATAGTGAGGGAAACTTTAATATCAATCTTGACAAAGGAAAAGGCGAAACTCTCTTGGTTTCTTTCCTTGGTATGAAGCCAACTTCTTATTACGTAAATTGTCGTAAGGATGCTAGAAACATCACTTTGACATTGAATGACGACAATCATTTGTTGGATGAGGTTGTTGTAACTGGTTATCAGACAATTTCAAAGGAAAGAGCCACAGGTTCTTTTGGCTCTATTACTAGCAAACAATTGGAATCAAAACTAAATTCTGATTTAAAGAATGTTATAGAAGGACAGGTTGCTGGTGTCGTATTGGATAAGGATGGCAATATCTCTATTCGTGGTATTTCCACATTGAATGCTGAAACAAAGCCTCTTTTGGTCGTTGATGGTTATCCTACAGAAGGAGACCTTAGCGATTTGAACCCAGAGAATATAGAGAATGTCACAGTCTTGAAGGATGGTGTTGCTGCATCTATTTATGGTTCTCGTTCTGCCAATGGTGTTATTGTTGTAACAACAAAGGGTGGCTCTAAGGGAAAAACAAAAGTTAGCTATCAAGGTACGTTCAAGTTTGAGCCTAAGCCAGATTTGGATTACTTGCACATGGCTAATGCTTCAGATTATATAGACGCAGAGCTTGACTTGTATAATCAGGATAATAGTGACTATACGCTTTCTCTGAAATCTACTGATTTGTCTGATGTTGAGTATATGCTGATAGCTCGCAAGTCTGGTATGATGTCTGAAGATGAATTTAATCAGGGCATTAGCAAGTTGAGAAATAATAACTTCCTTGCTCAGATGAAGAAGTATATGTTCCGTACAGCTTTCCAGCAGATGCATAATGTATCTATCAGTGGTGGTAATGATGACGTTACTTACAACTTGGCTGTAAACTATACGAATGAACGTGAATCATTCATCAACACCAAGAACAATAGACTTATTGTCGATTTCAAAAATACTTGGAAACCATATAAGTTCTTAACTGTAGGTGTGGCTGCAAACTTGAAATATTCAAGAGCAACTTCTCCAAACACATCATGGCAGACTTTAACCAATTATTCTTCATACGTGAAGCCTTATACTCAGCTGTTTGATGAAAATGGTCAGTTGACTAATCTCCGTACTATTAGCTATGCTTTGGATGAGACATTCAAGCAAGTTAGTGGGTTGAAAGATACTGGCTATAATCCAATTACAGACGCATATCAAGACTATAATAAGACGCAAAACTTTGGTGCTCGCTTAAACGCATTTTTGCGCTTTGATATATGGAAAGGTTTGAGTGCTGAGTTTGGAGGAACATGGTCTCGTAATAATACTATTTACAAAGCAATTTCTGAAGCTAATAGCTATGATATGCGATTGGCTTACAATAGTATGACCTCAAAGACAAATTCTGCAACCCACTATGTACCAGATGGTGATATGATCAATGAAACTCGTTCAACGAATGAAAACTGGACGATTCGTACACAGTTGAATTATCGTGGTCAGTTTGGTAAGCATCGTGTAAGTGCTTTGGCTGGTAATGAGGTTCGTCGTATCTTTACAGATAGTAATCAATATGAAACTCGTTTGGGTTACAATTCTACTGCGGGTTCGTTTACTCCATTTAATATTGTAGATTTTAAGAGTAACACATTCAAGCAAGATTTGCTTTACGGAAACACTTTGTCTGGATCTATCAATTATGGTTCTTATGGCTTACGTGATAACCGTTTTGTATCTTGGTATTTCAATGGTTCTTATGAATATGATGACCGTTATATTGTAAGTGGTAGTATCCGTGAGGATTTGACCAACTTCTTTGGTACAAATCCAAAGTATCGTCACAAACCATTATGGTCTGTTGGTGGAACTTGGAAGATTAAGAATGAGAAGTTCTTTGATGTAGATTGGGTTGACCGTTTGAATTTCCGTATGTCTTATGGTGTCAATGGTAACATCTCACTTTCTGAAGGTCCATACTTGATTCTTTCTACTGGTTCTTATAATAGTACTACTGGTGGTGTTTCTTATGGAATCTCCTCTTATCCAAACAATTCTCTTCGTTGGGAGAAGACTAAGACAACGAATATTGGTATTGATGCTGATTTCTTGAAGGGGCGTGTTGGGTTTAGTTTTGACTATTACTTGAAAAAGAGTAGCGACCTTTTGGCAAGGGATGCAATGGATCCAACAGTGGGTACATCATCCATGACAAGAAATGTGGGCGCTATCGACAACAATGGTTTTGAGCTGTCTATACATGGTACACCTATCAAGAATCGTGACTTCTCTTGGAATGCTGTTTACAATATAGCTATCAACAAGAATAAAGTAAAGAAGTATAACGTATCTCGTAATTATCCAACTTATTGGGCTTATACATCACCTATTCAGGCAGAGGGTTATCCAATGTATGGTTTCTTTGGATACCATTTTGCAGGTTTGAATGAGAATGGTGAGACTTTAATCTATAATGCGAAAGGTGAGAAGACTTTGGCATCAAATGCAACTGTAGATGATGTGTATTATCAGGGAACCGCTATTCCAAAGGTAGATATGTCTTTGACCAATACTTTCAATTATAAGAATTGGAGTTTGTCATTTATGTTCATTGCCAAGTTGGGTCATAAGTATCGTAAAGATACATTCCATGGTTCTAATTATAACAACCGTTATGTGGGACAGCGTTGGAAGCAAGCTGGTGATGAGAATACGACCATTTATCCAAACTTACAGAGTTGGAATATGGACTTGTTCTATTTCCCATTCTGTGATGTCAATATGGGTAATGCAAGTTATTTGAAGATGCGTGACCTCACTTTGAGTTATAGCTTTGACCAAGGACTTATTCGCCACATCGGTATGAGCAATGCTCGCATTTACTTGCAAGCTCGTAATCTCTTCCGTATTACAGCGAAGGGTTGTGATATTGATCCAGAGGCTTTTGAGAATAACTTCTCTGGCGGTATGGGTGCGATGTCAAATGCTGGTTATGCTTCTCTTCCATTGAGTAAAGAATTTTATATTGGTATATCTTTCGGCTTTTAATAGAATCGGTTAATATGAAAAAGAATATATATGTAATAGGTTTGGCTCTGAGTGTGTCGCTCTTGTCTTCTTGTGGCGACTATCTTGATGTGAAGCCTGTCGGAAAAATGATTCCTACTGAGGTGTCTCAGTTTGAGAACGTTTTGAATAATACAACGACTTTGAGCTATCAGTTCATGGATAATAACCGTGGATGTTCTTATGCGTTCTTGGGTGATAATCTGCAAATCTCGGAGAATCAAATGAAGTTTAATTATAACGCTTCATTCCCTAATCAAGATTTGATAGCTGCTTATAAGTACTATTCTCCAATGTTGGATCCTAAAAGTACACCTATGTGGTGGACTTACGGATACAGAGCTTTAGGATTGTTTAATAACATCATTGATGGTGTATCAGGAATTGATGCTGAATCTGCTTATGCAAAGGGAGTTATTGCAGAAGCTAAAGTTGGACGTGCTTGGATTTACATGAATTTTGCATTGATGTATGGTCCTATGTATGACCCTAATTCTGCAAATGACACGAAAGTAATTCCTTTCCGTTTGTCTGGTGATCCTACTGTTGCCAATGGCGACTTAGCTACCACAGCACAAGTTTTTGCTGGCATTAAGGAAGATTTGGACTATGCCTGTGAGAACTGCCCACAGACAGTTGCCAATCCGTCACGTGCAAACAAGGCTGCTGCTTATGCAGCAAGAGCAGAGTATTATATGTATCTGAGAGATTGGTCGAATATGCTAGCTGATAGCAAGAAAGCATGGGAACTTGCTTTGGAGAATGTCGGTGGTGACGAGAGTAAGTTGATTTATAATTTTGCAGATTTCTCATACTATTCAACTTCTCCTGTAGAGCCTGATCCTGGTTGTGACAAAGAGTATTATATGGATATCCAAGGACCAGATAATGTTTTCGATCAAACAACCAATAGAGAGAACTTGTTATATAGAATAGCTCCTTCAAGTAGAGTTGTTTCTCGTTTCTATCCATCAGATGATTGGGCTTCTATTTTTGACAAAGAGCACGATTTGCGTTGGAAACTATTTGCGTTGAAAGCTCCTGGTTATACAGGAAAACAGGGTGGAGAATCTTATGATGATGGACCTAGAGTGCTTTATACACGAGCAGATAATCTGTCTAACACCCAAGCTTATACACATCCTTTGTTGCTTCTTATGAAAGCAGAGGCAGAGGCTAGAACTGGTGATAGAACTGCAGCATTGGCAGATTTGAATATTTTGAGAAAGTATCGTTATTCTGGTGAGGACACATCTTTAAAGGATGCATCATTGTCTGGTGACAAGTTGTTGGAGGAAATCTTGAATGAGCGTCGTAGAGAGCAACCTTTGGTTTCTATCCAGCGTACACTTGATCTCAAGCGTTATGTTTTTGATAGCGGTAAACCTTGGTGCAAGACAACGATAACTCATAAGTGTGGTGCTAAGACATATTCCAAAGCCATTACTGATGCTTATTATCAGTCTTTGAATATTGATAATGCTATTCTCAAGTATAATCCACAATGGGGAATCAGTCTCAATACTGATAATTATGAGCCATATAATGCAGATTAAGACTGCCAGATAATATAAAATCCTAAAGTACAGTTTTGTATTTTAGGGTTTTATGTTGTATTAAAATATTTCTAATAAGATATATATGAAGAAGTTTGTTATTTTGTTCCTATCATTATGTATAGGATGTTTAAGTTCGGTTTCAGCTCAACGTACAGTAACCATTAAGGGTAAGGTGCAATTTGCTGATAAAGATTTTAAAGTATCTGTATATCAGCGACTTTTTTCTGGTAGAAAAGTATTGGCTGAGGTGCCTTTGAATGCAGACAATACTTATTCTATTACAGTGCCTTTTGACAAACCAGGTTCTGCTACCGTTGATTGTGGACGTTGGCAAAGTGTAAACGTATGGTTGGAAGATGAGAACTTAGATATAGATTTTCGTGGAAAAGATACGGCTAAGGTCATCATCAAAAATCCTGCTTACATTCGCATTAATGGTGGAAAGAAGAATGAACTGATGAATCTAGTCAATTTTGCAGAGCATCGTAATTATCAGTCGATGATTGCCGTCTCTCAGAATGTCTGGAAAGCTAATATTGAGAATGATAGTATCAAGAGAGCACTTTCTATGTCTTTGTATGAGGCTGATAATGAAAATGAGATGGCTTGGATGAAGTATCTCGTAGAGAATAATGGTACGTTATCAAGTGCTCTTGTTCCAATCAGCTTGCTTGATGCTGATAAGAAAAATACAGATTTTGTAGAGGCTGCATTGAATAAGTTGGCTGCTTCTTCTGAAGTGGGCAAACTAGTTGTGGATAACTATCGTCAGCAAAAGGCCGAGCAACAAGCTTTGCGTGATCGAGTGAAAGAAGGTATGCCTGCGCCTGATTTTACTTTCCAAAATGAAAAGGGGAAGACTATTCATCTAGATAAGCTAAAAGGTAAAATCACCTTGATTGATTTTTGGGCAAGTTGGTGTGGTCCTTGCCGTAAGGAAATACCTCATGTAAAGAAATACTATGAGGAATATAAAAACAAAGGCATTCAATTTGTTAGTGTGTCTATTGATGCCAAAAAGGATGCTTGGACAAAGGCTTTAAAAGAAGAGCAAATGCCTTGGCTACAAGGTTGGACACCTGATTCAGGTAAGACTGTCTTGAAAACTTATCAGTTTAATGGTATTCCATTCCTTATTTTGCTTGATAAGAAAGGTAATATCTATCGTAAGCATTTGAGAGGTGAAAAAATCAAGCAAGCTATCGAGGATTGCCTAGCTGGTAAGGAAACAGAGGCAAAGAAATAATAAATCTCTCTCTACATTATAAAACAACAGCGTTTTATAAATATATTTGGCACGGCTATCTGGGATAGATGGCCGTGCCTTTTTAATCATGCCTTGATAACATCATCAGGCAAAATAATTTTCATTTCTTTAGTCATCTTATGAGGAGATTCTTTCAAGAATAAAACTAAATGGACTTCTTGTCCTTTTTTGATGAATGGTAGATATTTTGCCTTTTCTGCCAATGTGGTCATCAGCCTGTCGGCATCATTATCGTGAGTCCATTTGCACTCTCCGATTAGGATATGTTTTTTATCGATAGACTCTGCGACTACGTCTAATTCTACCATTTTTCCTTCCTTGTAATCTGGGGGAAAGATCTTTCCCCACCAGCGAGAAGCCAAGTTGTAAACGATGCCATCTATGATGTTTCCACTCACATAGTTGCGACACAATAGTTCCCAGCAATAGCCTTCGAACTGTGGCAACTGACTGTTGACAATCTCCATCACGGTATCAATCTTCCCCAATTCCAATAGAGAGCGATAAGGAACGATGAATTGATAATGGAAACGGAGCAATGAGTCATTGATATGATAAAGCCCTTTCTTGCTTTTCTTTGGGTTGTCGCCAAATGGCACTTCTCGACAGACGTATCCCAAATCGCAAAGTTTGGCTAGTGGCTCGGAAATGGCACTTGTGTCCTTTCCAACTCTTGATGCGATTTCAGACGGTTTGTTGGCTCCATTTCCAATGATTGTCAAGAGTGAGGTCGCTTGAACAGTATCTCTCATGTCATCCCTGAGCAAGCGTTGGGGCTCTTCTATCAAAACACCCTGTGGATCGAGCAAAACTTTACGAATAGCCGTTTCTGTGTCCGGGTAATCCCTACGTACTTCCCAATAACGAGGCACACCGCCCCATATAGCAAACTCTTTCACCGCTTGTATGGCATCACATTCCATTGCTATTCCTATATATTGGAACGGAATGGGTCGCATCTTGATGATTTCATTGGCAAGACCATAGAGTGGAGATTGCTTGTTGAGCACATAGCCATGCATCAGCTGCTGAGAAGAGCCACATAAGATTAAATCAAACTTCAAGTTTTTCTCATTCAAGAGTTTTTGGATAATGGAAGGTAATGCTTCGCAACTCTTTACGAGATAGGGGAACTCATCCATACAAATCACTGTACGATGGGTCAATTGGTGATTGATGCTTCGAAAAAGAGTTTCCCAGTCTGGATAGATTACCTTGTCGAACCCATCAATAACGGCAGCTACAGACTTTGCAAAAGCTGCTCGTTGAATGGTTTCCGATGAAGAGTCGCTCAAGAAATAAATAGCGTTCTCTTTTATGTTGACAATATGTTTGAGCAACGTAGATTTTCCTATTCTGCGTCGGCCATAGATTACGACAAACTGTGTATCTTCTCTTTTGAGAGATGTCGTAATTCTGTCAAATTCATTCTTTCGATCTATTAATTGCTTGAACTCCATTCCTGCTAATTTAAAATTATAGTTCACAAAGATAATCTTTCTCAACAATAATTCCAAATATTTGATTTACAATTAGTTGGAAATTATAAAAAATTAACTGTTTCTCAGAAAGCGCATGCTCTTCTCCTCATAAATCTACATTCCTATTAAAAATAAAAGCACGGCTATCTGGGATAGATGGCCGTGCCTTTTTATAGCTTCACGTGCTTGTCTAACCAGATAGAAAGTAGGGGGTCGGCGATGCTATATATCTTCTCGTTGCGAGTCAACACATCATCCTCCAGCAGTTTTTGTACTGCCGACTGTGTGGCACTCGGTGACTTGAGCCGATGTTTCTTGGTAAATGCGGCTGACGAGATGCTCTTCACCTCACCTTCATCATGGATGGCATACAAAACCTCCTTTTGAGGCTCGGATATATAAGCTAGAAGCTCACGGATGCGATAGTCGTTCTCTGCCACAAAATCATTAATCAGTTGGTCGATGAGCGACATGTCGCAGGTCTCGCCTTGTGGAGTCAGCGCATAGGCATCCTTCAAGATGCGCTGGATATACAGGGTTACACCATGGAAAGTGGTGTATGCCTTCTCGATAGCTTCAGGAAGAATGTCCTTGTTGGCATCCTTGAAATGACCTATGGCAAATGACGTATAGATGGGTAACTCGATGGCTTCCAACTGCATCAACTTCGCACTTTGGAAGAAGGGGCGGCGTGAAGACAGAAACATTTCCTCCAATATCGTACGTTGGCTTCCTGCAAAAATAAAGTTGGCGTTGCTCATTTTCTGAATATAAGAGCGGAGGATAGCCTCTATATTTTTCTCTGGATATTTTGTTATTTGTTGAAATTCATCTATGACAATCAGACATCGTTTGCTGGCCTGGTCGATGAACTCGAATATCTCCTTGATGGTATATTCCGGCAGGGTGATATCGCCTAATTTGATGTCGAAAGTAGGCGTGTTCTGTACAGGGTCATAGCCAAAGCTAGCGGAAAGTGAACGGAGTGTCGAGATAAATAGCCTTCTCATCTTGTCGCTCTTGGAGGCTATCTTGTCATAGATGGCTGTGCCAAGTGTGTAGATGAACTCCTTGAAGCAAGTGGTGTGGAGAATATCTACATTGATGGTGAAGTAGTGATCCTCGATGCTTTCTTGGTGGAATACGAAGTCAACCAAAGCAGTCTTACCCATTCTTCGAGGTGAGGTAATAACTACGTTCATTTGGTTTTGTATGGCTATATTGAGCACTTCCGTCTCTTTGACACGGTCGCAGAAATAGGGCTTTGGAATCGTACCTGATACGATGAAAGGGTTGATGTTGATGGTCATATCTCTGATGCTTTTTGGTGCAAAGATAATACTTTTATTCTATTATCCAAAACAAATTATCTTTTTTTGATAATTTGTTTTTGATAATCATGCCTTGATAACATCTTCAGGCAAGATAATTCTCATTCATAAATAGGTGGCTTGCAAAGTAGATACTAAAAATAAGAGATGTGCTCTGTGATTATATTAATTTCTGTTTTTTCCCCGCAATTTTCCCTATTACCCCCGATTTTTTCCCTGTTTTTCCCCGAAACATTCCCTGTAGCGGGGAAAACTTGCAAAATGCCCCTTTTGTTTTGTATCTTTGCATTGTCAAAACGAGAGGCAGAAGGTGGCTGGCATAAAATTTAAATGAAATGCGCCAAATAGGTTTCACCCTTCACCTTGTATTCGTAACTCGCTAGATAATAGGTTGTTGCGAGATTTTGAGGAAAACCAAGGGTTCACCTAGGCTTCACCCAAGCTTCACCTGCCAAGACCAGAGGGGCTGAAATTGACGAGAATATTCATTGTTCTAATAATATAATAATTAATGTACATGAAAACAGAAACGATTAATGAAAAGAAGTCATCCTTGATGATGACAAGTAATGAATCTACTATCTACATGGTAGAGAGTTTTATGGAAGAGCATTATGCCTTCCGCCGTAACTTGCTCAGTGGCAAGACTGAAATGGCTGTCTTGCTGAGCGAGGAAGAGGCTCCTAACGATGAGGCTTCTTCTGATGGCGAGAAAGAAGAGACCACTCTTCCGGATGGCAACCTGAAGTGGGAGGTGTTGACCAAGGAAAAGGTCAACTCCATCGTTCGCACCGCCAAGAAGATGGGCGTGGGAGGCAAGAAGTCGCCTCGACAGGACATCGAGGAGTACATCGGCTCGGATGCCATTCCCGACTTCGACCCCATCAAGTCGTATCTGATGGGGTTGCCCAAGTGGGATGGCAAGAACTATGTCGCCGAACTCTTCGGCAGAATACCGGGCTTGACCACTGAGCAACTGGCATGGTGTGCCATCTGGCTTCGTTCGGCGGTGGCTCACTGGCTTCAGATGGACACGCTGCATGGCAACGAGGTGGTGCCTGTGCTTATCGGTCAACAGGGTTGTGGCAAGAGTACTTTTGCTAATCAACTCTTGCCTGAGCATTTGCGACAGTACTTCCTCGACCACATCAACTTCGGCAACAAGTTTGACACGGAGATGGCACTCACCCACAACCTCTATGTCAACATAGATGAGTTTGCCAATATGGGACCTTCGCAACAAGGCAAGCTCAAGCAGACTCTCTCCAAGGTGAAGGTGAATGGCCGCCCCATCTTTGGAAAGGCTCAGGCGGATCGTACTCGCTATGCTTCCTTCTTGGCGACCACCAATGATGAGCATCCGCTCTGCGACCCTACGGGAAGTCGCCGATACATCTGTATTCACATCCCTACTGGTCACTATATAGACAACGCCTCGGTCGTCTATTACGACCAACTCTATGCGCAAGTAGTGTATGAGCTGATGGATAAGAAGGCTCCTTATTGGTTCTCCAATGACGATGTGATTCGTTTGCAGGAGCACAATCTTCCTTTCTTTAAGACGGATGACTTGGAGACGATGCTCAAGACTTGTTTCCGAGTGCCAGAGGAAGAAGAGGAGGCTAAGTGGATGCGCTGTTCGGAAATCTTCGATGTGCTCCATGTGCAATATCCAATGTTGATGCCAAGCATCGGTACGAAGATGAAAATCGGTCAGACGCTCCGTTTCATGGGATGCAAGAGCAAGCATACCAAGGTGGGGCAAGCTTATCAGCTTGTCTTGTTAGAGGCAGCATGATAGGTGGGAGAAGGGTGAGGGAAGGTGAAGCCTAGGTGAACCCTGCAAGGCGTGCCTTCACCCTCGCACCCCCAGTGTTTATCGGCATTCTGAGCGAAAAGGTGAAGGGTGAACCCTAAATCCTTGCATTTGTTTCAAAAACGCAATCCGTATGGAGAAAGGGCTGGTAGATGGGGCTTTTCTGATTTCGTGGTTAGGTAGGGATTTTTTTCTGCCTAGGGCGTAAAACTGCCCTCGCAGAGGGCAAAAAGTTGCTCTGGTGAGATAAAAAAATATGGCTGAGCTAGCGCTGACGGAACTCTGAGAGTTATGAATCGCAACTCCGAATGTTGGAAGACATATCTCCGAGAGTTCCGTCTGTTAAAGCTCAGTACAATATTTCTGATTCTCAGCTCCAGCATCTTCTGATTCAGTGCCAGCATCTTCTGGTTCAGTGCCAGCATTCTAAAACTCGAACATAATTAAAAAGAAAAAAATGAAGTACATTCCATCCAGTGTAGTTTGCCCTATGGCATCTTGCACACGTAGTAACACTTGCGCCCGCTATGCGCAGTATGTCAAGTCGCTAGCTGAAGACGACACCTTTGCGGTGCTCAATGCGAAGTGCATGAATTTGGAGGGCGAAAGCTGTCCTTATCACCTCGTTGCCGAAAAACAGATGTGGGCGAGGGGATTCCGTCGCCTCTACAATTCCATCCCTTCGGGCAATGCCCATTATTTCTACACTCGCACTCCTTACACCCAGCGTCGTTTCTACAAGGCGCGGAATGGTGAGATTCTCATCGACCCTGAGATGCAGCAGCGCCTTCTCGCCATCTTCGAGAGCCATGGTGCCGACATGAGTCTCGGCTTTGATGGCTATGAGGAGGTGGAGGTGCTAGAGGGTATTCATCAGAATGCTTCTGCATGAATACATTTCATGTTCTTTTCGAGTTGTGCCGTGGAACTGGCTCCCACCAACACGCTGGTTACGCCTTTCTGATGGAGAATCCATGCTAGAGCCATCTCGGCAAGGGTTTCGCCTCGATTGCCTGCTTGCTCGTTCCATTCTTTCAGTTTCTCCAGGAGTTCCGGAGTCAAGGCGCTATGCTTCAAGAAATGCTCCTTTGCCATGCGGCTATCCGATGGGATGCCGTGGAGGTAGCGGTCGGTGAGCAAGCCTTGTGCTAGAGGAGAGAAGGAGATGAAACCGATGCCATTCTCGGCGCAATAGTCGAGGATGCCCTCCTCTTGTGGCGCACGGTCGAGCATATTGAGGCGATCTTGGTAGATGAGCAATGGCACGTCACGCTCCTTGAGGTACTTGTCGGCAAACTTCAATGCCTCCAAAGGCCATCGACTGATGCCCAGGTAGAGTGCCTTGCCTTGTTTCACGATGTCAACCATCGCCTGCAAGGTCTCTTCAAGCGGTGTGTTGGGGTCGTAACGATGACTATAGAAGAGGTCCACGTAGTCGAGGTTCATGCGCTTGAGACTTTGGTCAAGGCTTGCCATGAGATATTTGCGAGAGCCCCAGTTGCCGTACGGACCTTCCCACATGTCGTAACCCGCCTTGGTGGCAATGAAGAGTTCGTCTCTGTAAGGACGGAAGTCGTCTTGCATCAGCCTTCCCATCGTTTCTTCGGCGCTGCCGTATGGAGGACCATAATTGTTGGCGAGGTCGAAGTGGGTGATGCCATGGTCGAAGGCATAATGGGTGATGGCACGGCTTCGCTCGTAAGGGTCAACGCCTCCGAAGTTGTGCCAGAATCCCAAACTTATCTTAGGCAGGAGCACTCCGCTCTTGCCGCATCTTTGGTAGAGTGCCTCCGCATCGCTATAGCGATTGCTGTCGGCATTGTAGATTCCTTTTAAGTCCATATCGTTTGAATCATTAAAACTAATTTCCTTGCTCTGTATCTATTCTTTGTGCCTCGCAGAGAGAGAAGAATTTTACGCTTAGTCGAGCGTCTTTCGGACAGATGACAATCTTGCCATCATCCAGTATGGCAGAAAGATTCTTGGTGACATTGATGCTGTTGACAAAATCTTCCAAAGAGATATTGCGAGGCATGGTCAGGGTGATGGTCTCTTTCTTCAGAGAGTCGTCGGTCACTTCCACGTCTACATTATACCATCTGCCAATGTCTTGGATGGCATCAAACAATGGGGTGGCGTGGAAGGCGAACAACCCCTCTTTCCACTTGACGCATTGTGTGGCATTGTCTCCTAATGAGGAAACCTTCAGGATGTCATTGTCTGACAAGGTCATCTCTTGGTTTGGAATCAAGATGACGCTTTCTTCTTTTTCTTTTGTTGGATTTGTCTTTGTGACTTTGATGGAACCGCTGAGCAGCGTGACTTTGGGGGAACCTTCTGGATATGCCTTCACGTTGAACTCGGTGCCTAATACGGTAGTTTTGATGGATGCCGTTTCTACAATGAATGGATGCTTGGCATCTTTAGCAACCTTGAAAAACGCTTCTCCCAGAAGTTTCACTTTTCTTTCTTTCTTGCCGATGAAGTTGGTGGGAAAAACAAGTTTGCTATCAGCGTTGAGAACGACCTCTGTTCCATCGCTTAAAAGGATGGTGTATGTCTTTCCACGTGGAGTGATAATGGTCTTTGTGGCAATGTCGAGGATTCTTTTGGCTTCGGCTGTAACGATAGCCTTTGTGGTGTCAGCCTTGATGCTTTTGCATGCCACGCTCTTCTGGATAGGTTTAGGCGTATTGTCGTCACAACCTAGCATGATCTGTTGGGGGGCATGGTTGGACTCGAAGGCGACAAGCAAGCCATCACCTTGCTGCTCCACTTGCTGGATGTATTTGCGGGTCATGTTGTTTTCTACTATTTGTTCGCCACCACTGTTCCACCAGATGCCGATGCCTCCCATGGTGAGGATGAGGAGTGCGGCAATGGCAGCAGCATATCTATAGAGCGTAATTCTCCTGGTAGGCTTCTGTAACTTTCTTTTGAGGATGTGCTCATTCTCAAATTGTTGCCAAGCTTTCTTTACATCAGGTGCTTTTGTTTTTTGCTTAGTTCTTATGTAACTATATTCTTCTAGCAAGAGGTTGTCTTCTTTGTCCATAGTTAATATTGTTATAGAAACAGTTTTATTTATTTTTTTTCTCGATAGAGAATGCTGAACGCAGCATCGTCAATGCCTTGGTGATGTGTTTCCTAACTCCATCCCTGCTGATGCTCATCATTTCTGCCACTTCCACATATTTCATACCTTCCATATAGCATTTGTCAACTACGAATTTGGTGCGTTCAGGCATATTGTTGATTACTTGTTCTATTTTCTGAAGGCGTTCGTCCTCGGTATCGTCATCGTAGAATACCTGACAGTTTTCTGTCTGGTAGTATCTGTTAAACTTATCCTTGACTTTGCTGTGCTTGATAAAATCCAAACTTCTTCGTTGTACTCCCCTATACAGATAGGTATTGTTGTAAATAGGTGTGTCAATATCATAATGTTCCCATAGGTTGGCAAAGAAATCACTTACTATGTCATGCGCATCCTCTTCATCGCCTACGATGCTGAGTGCAACATAATATAGCTTGGAATAGTTTTGCTCAAACAATTCCTTGAATTGATTTCTTTTGTTGATGTCCTCTGTTGCCATTATAATGATTGTACCATTCGGTGGTTTTTGTCTATTTTAACAAAGGTAGATAAATTATGGCACTTTAGCAAATGTAGCCTTGATATTTAACGTTTTTTACGCCTCGAAAAAGGGTGCCACAAGGATAAGAGAGAGAAGAACTTGTGACACCCATACCATTAATTGCGTTTCAATTAATTATTTCTTTAGATCTTCGATCAACTGTTTGTATTGTTTCTCAAAATTTACCATTGGCATAGCGCGTAGAACTCCAGCTGGAAGAGGGGCTTCCTTAGCCTTTGCTTTCTCTATGTTTTTCAAGCGTGTGCTCATCCAGTTGATGGCGACATCTTTGACCTTTTGGTCATTGCAATGCTGTTTGATGCGCAATACCCAGTTGTAGATGCTCATGTCATTTTCACCATACTTCTTGATGTTCTTTGTACAGAGAGAGGCGTAGGTTTTCCAGTCGCCCTTGCATTCTGCCACATAAGTGTTGTAGTTGAGGATGATCTCATCAGCATTGAACACCTTCCATTTCTTCATTTCTGCTTTGTAGGCATTTATGGCAGCATCATCCACGGTGACAGAGCCATCTGTATTCTTGGTTACGAAGCCTCGTGGATAAGACATCCACACTCTGTTCATAATCATGTCAAGTCGCTGAGCATCATACTTCTTGCCAAATTCGTCTTTGTGTGCCAATACATATTGGAAAGGTATAGAAAGTGGGGAAGTATTATATTTTAAGAAAGCTACATAGAGTCCATGGTTGGTCAGCATATCTTTGTCACGACCTTCCAAAAGCACATTCGCAACCTCGCTGCTTTTCTTGCTGTCGTATGCCTTGTCGAGCACTCCTAGGTAAGAAAGCAAGAATGTGGTATCTCGCTCTCCGCTCTCATAACGCTTGGTCATGGCGGAAAGGCTCAAGCTTCCGATTCCCTCATCTACAGACTTGAGAAAGGCATCCACGTTCCGATTGCCTCCTACGATTCGGTTCACTTCCTTTCCATCGCCATCCAGAAAGAGAAAAGTAGGGAATGCCTTGACTCCAAACTTTGTCTTCAAATCAGGACCTTCACCTTTTTCCATGTCTATCTTGATGGAAACAAAATGCTGGTTGAAATAATCGCCCACTTTCTTTTGTGGGAACACTTGGCTTGCCATCATCTTGCAAGGACCGCACCAACTGGTGTAGCAGTCGATGAATAGCATCTTGCCTGATGCCTTTGCCTCTTGCAATGCCTCGGCGTATGTCTTGTTCTCTACAAAAGCAACTCCTTCTGAGAATGTTGCTGTTTGGGTAGCAGGCTTCATCTCTTGTGCTTGTATTGTACCGAAAGCACATAAAGCTGCTAATGCTAAAATCAATCTAATCATATTTCTTCTTTGTTTGTATTATTCTTGATAACCTGTGTTTTGCTTTAGTTTGCCGTACGAGATTCTTATCTCATAGTCTGGTATCGGCAAGTTCCACTTGCTCTTGTCGATTGCTCCTAAAGTTTGGTCTCCCAGCATATTGTTGGTACGCATCAAGTCCCAACGATAATGTCCCTCGTATGCCAGCTCACGGTTGCGCTCTTTCAGTACTTCACGGAGGAAGGCATCTGTAGAAGAGAAGTCGGAGACTTTATAAAGTGTAGGCTTTTGACCAGTAGGATAGGCGCGTTGATGTACGTCATTCAACTGTTGGACAGCATCTGCAGAAACAGAGCCTGACGTTCTGACAAGCGTCTCTGCATAAGTGAGTTTCATCTCTGCCATACGAATGTAAAGAACATCGTCATAGTTGCCGCCGCTGTATTTCTTGGTTGTCACATCGTTGGCATAGTCTGTCTTGGAGCCTTGCCAAATCAAATCTGTTCTTCTCACATCGTTCTCGTCATACAAATCCTTCATGGATGTTGGGATATAATATGACTGCTTGCGATAGTAGCTCAAACCGTTAGGATAGTTATCTGTGTAGATACGACTAGCCTCGAAGAAGATAATCTCATTGCTTCGGGTCGTAGGGTCCGGATATGATCCACTCTGTGTATATTCATTGCTAGGGAATAGGGCAGAGGTGTATTCAGAGCTAGATGTCGGGAAGGTATAGCCTTGTGTATCTATCACTTCCTTGGCATAGTCACGAGCCTTTGTCAAGTCTTCTTGGTTCTTGGTATAAGTTCCTTTATACAGATAGATTCTGCAGAGAAGAGCCTTGGCTACCGTCTTGTTGGCACGTACTCTGTTGGCTATGGAAGGGACTTCATCGGGGAGGTATGGCAACGCATCTGTTTCCAAATCGTTCAAGATGAAATCCCAACAATCTTTATTGGTGGATCGTGAAGCGATGTCATCGGGGTTATAGCCATTGTAAGCGTCTGTTCGGATAATGATACCCTCCTTATCATTCTCACCAAGAAGGGCTTGGTCGCCATAAAGACAGAGAAGTTGGAAGTTGACATAAGCACGGATGAACTTTGCTTCTGCTATGTATTGACGCTTCATGTTTTCATCGAAAGTACCAAATTCTGTAATCTTATTAATGATATTGTTGGCATAGTCTATGGCATTGTAGCCCCAAGACCACATGCTGGCCAAGAGGCCATCGTGCTCGGATGATGTGAAGGTACTTGTCTGGACAGCCACAAATCCCGTGGCAGATGGACGGATTGCGATGTTGTCGGTAGCCATATCACCCATCAACATGGTATAACCCGTGTTGGAATAATTGTTTTGGTCTTGTGGTGCTCCAGAAAGGAAAACATCCAAACGTACATAAGCGCCGAGAAGGGCTGCCTCTGCTGTCTTTTGGGTCTTATAAACTTTCTCATCCACAAGGGTATTCTCTGGAGCATAGTCCAAGTTGCATGATGCAAACGACATCAAAGCTGCTGCCAATAGACCTATTTGTAATATCTTTGATTTCATATTCATTCTTGTTTTGATTAACTAAAAACTTGCTCTAACTCCGAATTGTAGGCTTCGTGATTGTGGCATGGTCATATTATCATAACCTGCAGCCAATGCAGAAGAACCAAATGCGCTTACCTCAGGATCAAGACCAGAGTACTTGGTGAGCGTGAACACATTGGTCATAGTGGCAAATACTTTCAACTGGGTGAAGAACTTGGTGCGTGACAACAATGTACGTGGAAAATTGTAGGTCAACGTAATTGTCTTTAAACGCAAATAGGAGTTATTCTCCAAGAATCGTGTCGTGGTTACGGCTGTAGTATAGTCATATTGGCCAATCACAGATTTATTGTTCAACTTTGGAATATCTGTCTTTTGACCTTCTATCTGCCACATATTCATAATATCGGTTGATAGGTTGTAAGCATCCTCACTGGTGTAATTGAGCAATGTTGCACGAGTACTATTGATCATCTTGCTACCTACACAGAAGTTGAACATGAAGTCGAGTTCAAAGTCCTTATACATCAAGGTGTTGGTCATGGAACCATAGAAGTCGGGCAATGCAGTGCCACATACAAACTTGTTGGCTTGCGAGTTGGTATAGTCGGCAGCTGGTGGTGTCGTTGACAATGTACCATCTTTATATTGCCAAAGAGGGTCTCCCGTCGCTGGGTCTACTCCTGCCCATTTGTGGAGATACCATTGGGCAACAGGCTTCCCTTCCTCATAGTACTTGAAGGAGCTGTTGGCTTGGTCTAGCTGATTGCCTTCGAAATTGAGCTTCAAGATTTTATTGGTAGCACGAGATAAGTTGAGAATCGTTTGCCACTGGAAATCCTTGGTTAGGATATTAGTTGTGATGAGTTGGAAGTCAAGACCTTGGTTGCTCATGTCGGCAATGTTTTGGTTCTCCTTGCTGTAGCCAGTATAGAGAGGAAGGTCTGACGAGAAGAGCATATTGGTGGTCTTTTTGTAATAGTAGTCAAGTGTCATCTTCACTCTATGGTCGAACATATCGAGGTCAAGACCAGCATCGTAGGTGTAAGTCTTTTCCCAGCGCAGATTCTCATTGCCTGGCTGTGACATCTGAAGGTAACTCTTGCCACCATAGGTAGTCAACTGGTTGAGCACGTATGTGGCTTGTGCGCCATAGTAGCTGTTGTTGCCATCCTTGCTAGACAATCCCATAGAGCCTCTGAGTTTCAATTCATTGATGAAAGGCATACTTTCCTTGATAAACTTCTCGTTGGACAATCGCCAGCCCAAAGATACAGAAGGTGTGCTGAGGTAACGATGGTTGCGGTTGTAACGAGAAGAGCCATCTATACGATAAGTTAAACCTAACATATAGGTGTGCTTGTATTGGTAATTGAGTCGTGCAAATGCAGAGAAGAGGGCGGACTGTTGCATATAAGCAGAGGTTACACGTTTGGTTTGTGCAGCTCCCACACCATTCAAGTCTGGGCTGAAGAAGTTGCTTCCAGCTACAGAGGTGATGCGCTCTTTGGTGTATTCGTAACTTTGACCGATGATGCCCTGTACAAAATGGTCACGACCGAAAATCTTGTTGATATTGATGAGATTGTTGACTACGGTCTTGTAATTCAATTTTGTCGTCTCTTGTGCTTGGTTGCCAACCACTCCGGTAAGATTGTCTGGCAAATCACCCTTGCGAATGCTTGAGAAACTATTATAGATATCTGTACCAATCTCGCTGCGTAAAGAGAGCCAACTGAATGGCTTGTATTCGAGATAGCCATTTCCGATGACTCGTGTGTCTTCCACGCCTTCATCGTTGATGTATGCCATCGCTACAGGGTTGTAGGATTCAGCACTACCTTTCGTGTTAGGTGAATAGCCATAATAATAGTCACCATTCTCGTCATAGATAGGCAAGTTTGGTGCCTTCTTGATGGCTGCAGAGTAAATGGAACTTGCTGACAAGGCATTGTTGTTGAGTCGATTGAGCGAAATGCTCACGCCCATGTCCCATTTGGGACTTAATGAAGTGTTGAGGTTCAAACGAGCAGAATAGCGTTGCATATCATTGTTGATGATATAAGACTCGTTGTTATCATAAGAAAGGCTTACGAAATAATCAGTCTTTTCAGAACCTCCAGATACAGAGGCGTTGACACCATGGCTCACTGCTGTACGAGTGACAGCATCAAGCCAGTCGGTGTTATATCCGGCAGGATAGTTGCCCTTAGGATAATATAAGGAATAGATTTGGCTGTATTGGTCGCCATTCAACAAATCCAATTTTCCAAGCGGGCGATCGATGCCAAGCGTATAGCCTACGTTTACTTTCGTTCTGCCCTTAAATCCCTTTTTCGTGGTAATCAAGATAACTCCAGCCGCTCCTCTAGAACCATAGATGGCTGTAGCAAAAGCATCTTTCAAGATTTCGATGGATTCTATATCGTCTGGGTTGAGGTTGGATAATGGGTTCTTCTCAAACGAGTTGTTGAGGTCTATATTATAGGTGAGGGAACCACCTCCCGTCTGCATACCTCCTATGGCAATACCAGCAATGCTTCCACCAGTGGTAGAAACAGAGTTGGAACTACGATCGGTACCATAGATAGGCACTCCATCTATGACGTATAGAGGGTTGTTGTCGCCCATGATGGAACTGATGCCACGGATGGTGAGTACGTTGGCAGAACCAATCTGACCAGATGAGTTGGACATAAAAAGTCCTGGTACTCTACCTTGGAGCATCTGGTCAACCGACTGGAAGGATACGTTGTCCTTAGGCTTGACTGATGAAACGGAGCCCGTGAGGTCACGGCGTTCCACCTTGCTATAACCGACAACGACCAAATCTTGCATTTTCATGGAGCTACTTTCCTTCATGACAATGTTGATTTGGCTGCGATTCCCTACTTTGATATTTTGTCTGTCATAACCCACAAAAGAAAACACCAATGTGTTGTTTGGAGCAGCTTGAATGGTGTAAGTTCCATCGTCTGCGGTATTTACTGCCTTGTGCGTTCCTTTTACAGACACGGAAATCAGAGACAAAGGTTGACCATTCTCGTCAAGGACTTTACCTGTGATGGTATGGTCTTGCGCAAATGCCGTCAAGGAGCAGACGAGCAAAGTCAAGAGAATATATAGTTTCGTTTTCATGAGCGAAATATATTAGAAAATTAGAAAAATAAAAGGGAAACCTCCCTTTCCAAAGAACCTTTGGAAGGAAAGTTTCCCTGAAAATGCTTTCGTATGTTACTTGAATAGCTTTATCCATGTATCACAATTCAATTCGTCTGAATCGCCCATAGGATAGCCATAATAACCTGATGTGACAGTCTTGTTGCCACCAAAGATCCAAACTGCGTTTCCTAGTGCTACACCTGCTGCATTGCGAACACCGATGTAGTTGGTTGGAACTGTGGTCACTTCTTCCCAATTGACACCATCTGTAGTGCGGTAAATCTTATTAGACAGTACACGAGTGCTACCATCTGCATCGACATATTCGCCGCCAACTAAGAAAGCAACGTTGTCACCAGCGATAACTTTGGCATGATATAGGGCTGGAGCACCAGTCAACTCTCCTTCTTTCTCCCAGTTTACACCATCAGTTGAAGAATAAACGCCTGTGCGCATAAAGTCTTCTCCACCGATAAAGTTGGTGAAGCCGCCTACGCACCAGAACTTGTTCTTGAAGGTGAATAAGGCACTGCCGTTTCTGTTCTTTACGTCACAGTCTGGATCGCTGGAAACTGGAGTGACAGATGTCCAATTGATACCATCAGATGTCATCGCAAAGCGACGGCAACCTTGAGCCATACCGAAACCAAAATAGAAACCACCTTGAATCAGTGTCTTACCATTCAATGTTGCTACGTTGAGGTAAGCGGCTGGCATATTGTATTTCGGACTTTGAACATTTCCTTCTGCATCTTTCAATGTGATTCCAACAGTATCACATTTGAATGTTACTCCGTCAGATGTAGAGAAGCTTCTCCAGTTGTCAATGGATTTTGCAGGACCAGTCCATCCAGTTGTTGTTTCAGCTGCATTTCCGTATTTGTCAGCACCCATCGTGCGAGCACCGCCCAATACGTACATTCTGCCGTTCATAACGGTCAGTCGTGCGCCTTCACCACCAATGACATAGGCTGTCTGACCTTCTGGGAGGTTAACACCTGTGGCATCAGTCTTGTAATCAACTTCTGTCCAATGCAAACCATCTTCGGAGTTGAACAACTGATAGTTTTCTACGGCTGCATCGCCGCTACCAGAAAGTGAAGTAGTGATGGCATAGAACTTGCCATTGAAGAATGTCATATCATAATCGAGCAAACCTGATGGGAAGCCAGCGAAAGTACTAGCTTTCTTGACCATATCAGCGCCAGAAGCGGTCTTAGCCTTTACGACTTTCAAAGTATAGGTCCTGGTATTTCCGCTGTTGTCCTTGGCGGTCAAGGTAATAGGAGAAGAGGCATCTACTTCTACCCCCCCCATTTGCTATAGGCTCGTTATTGTAATATACAGTAGAACCAAGTGTGCCCGTAGCTTCAATCTTAGTGTTGGCAAGTGCTGCATCGGCAACGTCCCAATCTACACTATCATTTGTGTTTTCAATGACCATTGTGCTTTGGCTAATGACACAAGCGTAAGACTTTGCGCTGCCGGCAGGAGTTACCTGTACGGAAGTAATACCTACGGTAGGTCCGCTAGGACCATCATCATTACTAGAGCATGATACAACAGAGGCTCCCGTCAAAGCTACTAAAGCTAAAATAAGACTTTTTCTCATGATAATTCTCTCCTATATTTAAATTGATAATGATTGTCTGACGATGAGGACTACATCATAGCAGCACCGATAGACTTTACGACTTTCTTCTCTACCTTTTTGCCAGCGAGGCAATCGTCAATGGCTTGCTTGATTTCTTCACCTCTCAGATTCTTGCGATAGATATTGCCGTCTTTGTCAATCAAAATGATGAATGGGATTCCACCAAATTGGTATGTGTTCATTACTGCCTTTCCTGCATCTGGTGTCCAACCTTGCATCCATGGCATCTGCTCTTCCTTCAATGCTTTTGTCCACGCATCCTTCTTGGCGTCAATAGATACACTCAAGAATTGTACACCTTTGTCTTTGTATTCTGCGTAGTATTTCTTGACATTAGGAATCTCCTTACGGCAAGGGCCACACCAACTAGCCCAGAAGTCGAGTACAATCATCTTGCCCTTCAACTTCTTGATGCTAAGAGCCTTTCCTTTCTGGGTTTGGAAAGTGAAATCGGGAGCAGGGTTACCTTCCTTCATTCTTTCACGCATCTCTTTTTCTTCTACTTTGGTTTTGCGATAGTCTGCAACTAATTGCTTTGCTGTTTCAGATGAAGCTTCAAGACGAGCCAAGGCAGGATTGATAATGTCGGCGTTTTTCTCTGCGTCAAGACATCCGATAGGAACAAGAACACTTGTTTGATCAGAATAATGTTCTACAAGATAACGCATCCAAGCACGATTGTTGTCGCCGCTTGCATCATAAAGTGATGAAGAAAGAGAATTTTTGGTCTTTTCGTCATCTATTTTTGCTCTCCATACGTTTTGTGAAATGGCAATCATTGATTGATAACCGCGATAGCCAACAAAATTGACGAGGTTCATAACCTCATTCTTTTTTCCTGCACGGATGTAAACGTATGGTGGATTTTTAATTTTGATTCTTGCCGTATCCATACCACGGAAATCAATGTCCATATTCTCGTCTTCGAGCCAAACATTGACATCTTGCCAATGACCGCAATCTACTGTTGCTACTCCTGGTTTGTCAAAAGGAACGGTAATGGAATAGGTGTTGTCGGCATTCACAGGAACTTCTGCAAGGATTTTCTTGTCGGTGCCAGAGCGTTGATACACTGACACTTTGAAGTCCTTGTCTGTAAACTTCACTTTTCCTTTGATAGTAACTGTTTGCTGTGCTGATGCTTGAAATGCCCAAGCGGAACAAACAGCAAGGATAAACATGCTAAACTTTCTCATTGTTGCTAAAATTAAGTTTTTTCTTTCAATTTTGCTTTAGTAACGACAATAAATGGAAAAAGGGGAATGAAAAGACGGAGAAAAATGTGAAAATGTTAGTTTTAAAACAAAAGTTGGCAAATTGTCAACTAGTTGTGCTCCAACTTTGAGTTGGTAAGCAAGGGGATGATGATATTAAATATGCTTGTTGGCATATGTAAAACAGTGATTCTGTATAAAATTATTACTAAAGTGTTAAAAATGAGCAGTATAAGAAAAATATTATATGTGAAATAGATGTTTTTCAAAATAAAATAGCTAACTTTGCGGTGACAAAAGGTTAGTGCATGTGCGTTTAACCAAGGCGTATGGGCACTTTAAAACGGAAAAAAGGGAGAAGACTTTTATGGTGTTCTCCCGTTTTTATTAATAATAGAATGAAAACAGCAACAACAATAGAAGAGCAGATAGCCAAATTGAGAGAAAGAGGAATGCTTGTAAGTGATATAAAGCGAGCTTCGGAAATTCTTTTGGATATAGGGTATTATAGGCTTGGGTTCTATTGGTTTCCTATGGAAAAATCATATCCCAAAAATGATAAAAGAAATCATCAGTTCAAAGTTGGGGCATCTTTTGACAAAAGTATTAGGTTGTATAAATTTGATAAAGAACTCCGTAGCATCCTATCTTTCTATTTGCATGATATAGAAGTCAATCTAAGAACGAAGGTGATATATCATATATCAAATGAGTATAAAGAAAATCCTTTTTGGTTTGTTGACAATAATATTGTAATGAGGTCATTCATAAATTCGTTTGTTGACAAATATAATGAGGAAATTATAAATAATGATGTAATAAGACGGCATCATGCAAATCATCCAGATCATAAGTTTGCCCCTGCGTGGAAGACTTTAGAGTATATTTCGTTTGGAGACTTGATAAGACTTATTGATAGCTTAAAAAGTTCACAAGTCAGAAAAGACATCTATCAATTCTATGGCTTAACTGATGATAAAAGCTTTCCCAATTATATAGATATAATTAGGCAAATGAGAAATAATTGTGCCCATGGTCATCCTCTTTTTGATATAAAACTCTATAAATCGCTTCGTTCAGGAAAGTTTAAAACGGTATTAAGAGGAGACCAAGGAAATTTATGGTCGAGTTTACGGGGAGTTTTGCTCGTTATTCAGTATTTTTTGTTTTACCTTCCTGATGACAAAGGAAGGCAATTTTGTAAGGACATCAAAAAGCTTATGAATAGGCATAGGGGAGAAGATATTATGGAGTATGTTGCTTATCTAAATGATGTACCTTGGTTGGAAGATAAAATTTAGTTTCAATTTTGGCTAAGGAAACCTTATTTCGGCAGCGAGATGGTGAATTCTGAGTATTTGCCTTTCTCGCTCTTCACGCTGATTTTGCCACCATGTGCCTGGATGACCTGGAGCACGTAGTTGAGGCCGATGCCGAAGCCACCTCTTGTCTTTTGGGGATTCTTCTCGTGCTCGGTGGCACGTTCATATCGGTTGAAGATGGTTTTTAACTCGCTTTTGGCGATGCCGATACCCTCGTCATATACCTTAATATATATATGCTTCTCATCCTCGAAGGTGGAAATCTGAATGTTGATTTCTTCCTTCGAGTATTTGGTGGCGTTATCTACCATGTTGCTGATGGCTTCCTTCAGATATTCCTCGTCTGCAGGGACGGTGGAGCAAGCGATATGAGTGGTAATGTGGATGGGTTTGGATGACTTTGCCTCATACTTGTCCATCACGTCGGCTATCATGGATGCTAAATCGACCTCTGCCTTGTGGATGGTCAGTTTGCCATGCTCCAACTTCGAGATGGTGAGCAGGCGGTTGATGAGGGCGAGGAGATGTTGCGCCTCGTCTTCCACGATGGCGAAGTATTTCTCCTTGATGTCGGGCTTCCTCTCCAATACTCCGCTATGCAAGTATCGGGTTCCCATGATGATGGAGGTAAGGGGAGATTTCATGTCGTGTACCATGGCGTAGGAAAAGTCCTCGCGAAGGAGTTTCACTCGCTCTTGCTCATCGATATAGTTGATTTGGTCGATGATGCTGAGCACGATGACCATAGTGGTGAGGATGGAAGAGAAAAGCGTGATCTTGCTTTGCTCAAAGGCGATGAGAAGGGCTTCGATTCTGACATTTGGCGACAAGGTCCAAATGTCATCGTAGCCCATTTGGTGTACGGTCATCTCGAATGTGTTGAGCATCCAAAACAACAGCATGAATAGTACTGCTATCAGTGCTATGATGCTCAAGACTTTAGTACGGATTGTTTTCATCTTTCTCTATCATTATAGGTAGATTCTTGTGCAAGACGATGCCGCCTCCCACTGTCAATGCCAAGCCAACGACAAATAGTGATATGACAAACGGCAGAGGCATGGAGTCGATTTCTGCCGGTACCAGGTTGGAAAGGAAATATACCGCAAAGAGGATGATGGTGCTGCGTGTCTTCCCATAAATCCAAAATCCATAGCATGTGGATAGGATACCAAGGACGCCGAGGTGCTCCCAACTGATGTTGCCTTCTTCGGATACGCTCATTATCGAGGCTGGTAGCATCATGAGGATGAGTGTGAGGAGCTGTACCCATTGCTGCTTGCCACATCTGATGAGTTCTTCCTGGATGGCTCCATAGAAGACGTAGGCTGAGAAGAAAGACCCCACGATGGCGTATGGGATGAAACTCAGATAACCTAGCTCCGTCATCTCCTTGGGGAGGAAATGGATATGGAGGATGCTCATGGCTGCATAGTAAGCCAATGTGAAGCCCAACATCGGGAGACTGGTATATAGTATCGCCTTCCACTTGATGGTAGGGCGTACCTTGCCCAACGTGAACTTGGAGAACTTTGCCTTGTAGAAGGTGAACCATACAATCACCATACTCAGAAGGGAGAAGGTGATGATGATGGGGGAAACATCACTCATAAATGTAGCCTTGTCTGCTATCGTATGTTTCTGTGAATAGTATGTCATGAAGAAGCCTAAGCCAAGTCCGCCAATGAAGATGGTGATGATGAACTCGGCAATCAATAATATGTAATATAATATTGCTTTCAGCATGTGCTCTTGTTGTTTTGATTTGTTCTTTTCTCGTATAAAATGTTTATTCCACTATCAGTTTGAATCCAATGCCTCGGATGGTCTTCAATTCTACGCTTGGCTCATCCTCGATGGCGGTGCGAATCTTCTTGATGAATACATCGAGGCTTCGGGAGGCAAAGTAGTCCTTGTCCTCTACGCCCCAGAATCGGCTCAGTACGGCTTCACGGCGCACCACGTCGTTCTTGTTGACAGCCAACAACTCCAATATCTTTGCCTCACGGGCGGTGAGCATCTTCTCGGTGTCGTCCTCTTGATTCTTAAGGGTGGCGTGGTCGGCATGGAGGATGTATTTGCCAAGCTTGATGAGATGGCTGTTGTCTAGACTTCGCTTGCCTTGCTTGAGGCGCATCAAGCTTTGGATATGCGCATCCAGTTCCTCCGGCACGAAAGGTTTCTTCACGTAATTGTTGGCACCAGCGGCATAACCTGCCTTCAAGTCCTTGGGCGAGGTGAGACCTGTGGTGAAGAGAATGATGGTGTCGCCGTCTATCTCACGGATTTTCTTAACCATCTCTATGCCATCCATGATGGGCATGTCGATGTCGGATACGATGACATCGGGCTGGAAGTGCTTCCACAACTCCAGTCCGTCCTTTCCGTTGATGGCGGTCTTCACCTCATATCCACCGATGATGTCCTCGAAACTGCTCTTCTCCATGTAGGCGAGGTTCTCATCATCTTCTACCAAGAGTAACTTGATGTCTGCCATAATCTTCTATGTTTTTATCACTTTTCTCAAGATATGCCTTTTTATTATTAGGGTCAAGCCTGGAGCTTCACAGCCCGAGCTTGACCTTTTTGGTTGAGAGAGATTATTTCTATATAACCTTATATGATATAAATCTAACCTAATAATTAAAAAAGCAAAGTATTATTACTTGATTTCTGCTGCAAAGATACTACTACTTTTTCATTCAAAGTGTTATCGCTTTGTTATCATTAGGTTAAAATCACATTTATCCTTCCTGATCGGAGTGGATGAGGGCGAGCAGATGCTCCACAGCTACCTCTTGCGGAATGTTTTTCTCCACGCAAACTTGCTTGCGGTAGAGGCTTACCTTGTTAGGTCCGGCTCCCACATAGCCATAGTCGGCATCTGCCATCTCGCCAGGACCGTTTACAATACAGCCCATGATACCTATCTTCAATCCCTTCATACCCTTGGTCGCCTCACGTATCTTGGCGATGGTCTCACGAAGGTCGTAGAGGGTACGGCCGCAACCAGGACAACTGATGTACTCGGTCTTGGAAGTGCGGAGACGAGCAGCCTGGAGGATTCCGAAGGCAGTCTCATCGATGGTCTGGGCTGGGATGTCACCATCATTCATCAGCCAGATACCATCGGTCAAGCCATCTATCATCAAGGCTCCCATGTCGGCGGCAGCTTCCAACTGGAAGTCGCTCTTCTCGGCTGCACTATGGCGATACATCTCGGCAAAGATGACAGGGTTCTTCACTCCGGCGTTCATCATCTCATGTACCAAGGCACGCTGGTCGCCCAAGCGATTCTGGTGGTTGCTCACACAGACTACCACAACCTCTGGGTGCATCTTCAAGCAAGTAAGATACTCCTCGGAAGGAGTGCCGAATTGTAGGGTGAGGAACTTGATGTCGGTTTGGATGCTGGCGATGAGCGGCATTGCCATCGCTGGGAAGATAGGATAGAGCTTGGCACCTGTGGTCTCAGGTTTCTGCTTCAAGTCCTCGTAGATGTTGTAATCCACGATATAGCTCTGACCCGGTACAAACTGCTTTGGCTTCTTTCCACCTATATATATATAGTCAGGTTTTGCATCCTCGTTGTCGCAGAGGGTACTTTCGCCATGAATGCGGTTGCTGATGACAACTGGTACGTTGCTGCCACCGATGTTGCCAACGGCAGTAGTCTCACGACGGGTAGGGTGCAACCAATCGAAGGAAGGACAAGCCTCGCCCGGAATCATCAACTGTCCTTGCTTCTTTCCGATGTAATCCACCAAGTGACGAGCTACAGGAATCTCGGCAGCAGGTTCCTCGCTGAGGCTGACACGAACGGTGTCGCCAATGCCATCAGCCAGTAAGGCTCCGATGCCCACGGCACTCTTGATTCTGCCGTCCTCGCCTTCGCCGGCTTCGGTCACGCCTAGGTGGAGAGGATAGTTCATGCCTTCCTTCTCCATCTCGCTCACCAGGAGGCGCATGGAGCGCACCATCACCACGGTGTTGGAAGATTTGATACTGATGACCACATCATTGAAATTCTCCTTCTTGCAGATGCGAAGGAACTCCAAGCAACTCTCCACGATGCCCTCTGGGGTATCGCCATAGCGGTTGCGGATGCGGTCGGAGAGGGAGCCATGGTTCACGCCGATGCGGATGGCGGTATGGTTCTCCTTGCAGATATTGAGGAATGGCACGAAGCGATCTTCTATCTTCTGAAGTTCGTGGGCATATTCCTCGTCGGTATATTCCTGCTTGATAAACTTGCGGGCAGGATCGACATAGTTGCCAGGGTTGATGCGCACCTTCTCGCAGTAGAGCGCAGCCACATCAGCCACATTCGGATTGAAGTGAACATCGGCAACGAGCGGTGTCTGATAGCCATCGGCACGGATACCGGCGTTGATGTTCTTCATATTCTCTGCCTCTCGGGAACCCTGGGTAGTAAAGCGCACCAGCTCGCCACCAGCCTTGATGATTTCCTCAGCCTGTTTCACGCAAGCCTCGGTGTCATTGGTATTGGTGGTGGTCATCGACTGGATGCGGATAGGGTTGTCGCCACCTATGTTGATGGCACCCACATGGGCAACTGAAGATTCACGTCGTGTATAATTGAATAAATCTACCATATTGATTGATATAGGAAGCCCCTATAGCAAGGGGCTTCCTGATTAGTTACACTTATAATCGTATTTCACTTCAGCCAAATCCTTGTTGGCTTTCTCTATCTTGGCGCCGAGTCCAGCCTTCCAGGCGTCCACCTTCTTGGCAATTTCCTCATCTCCAAGGGCAATCATCTCTGCGGCTAGGATGGCTGCGTTCTGAGCTGCGTTCACGCCGACGGTAGCCACAGGGATGCCAGGAGGCATCTGGATGATGCTGAGCATGGCATCAAGACCATCGAGCATTCCCTTGATAGGGACACCGATGACTGGCAATGGGGTAGATGCAGCGATAACACCAGGGAGAGCGGCTGCCATACCGGCTGCGGCGATGATCACTTTCACACCGCGCTCTTTGGCTCCTTTTGCAAAAGCCTCTACGGCATCAGGGGTACGATGAGCAGAGAGCGCATTTACCTCAAAAGGAATTTGGTTGTCGTTCAACCACTTACATGATTTTTCCATAACAGGCAGGTCACTGGTACTGCCCATGATAATGCTTACTAATGGTTTCATTTGTTGTTATGTATTTAATGTTCTGTTGTTCTGAATATTGTAGGGTGTCTCTCCTTTCTCGTCTAGATGACAAAGAATGCGCAGATAAGCCCAACGAAGAATCCTACCACGACTTGGGAGAGTGAGTGCTGTCGCAATATCATGCGAGCCGACCCCACCATTCCTGCCAGCAGTATTACGATGGATAGCCACCACAAGGGATTGAAGGAGAAGGCGATAGAATAGATAATCATCGCTCCAGCCACGCCTCCGATAGCTGCCATGTGGGTGGAAATCTTCCACCAGATGTTGATGAAGGCGCATATCATCTGAATCACGAGGGCTGCCACTAAGATGATGCTGATGACCCTCGGCGTGTTGCGATACTCCATGAAGAAGAAGCAGCCGAAGTAGCAGAGGATGGAGATGATGTAAGGCACAAGTCGGCGCTCCTTTCTGCCCAATTCCTTGGAAGTCCAACCTTGCAACTTGCGATACAGATGTATCAGCAAGGAAGGCATCAAGATGGTGAAAAGATATACCGTGAGCAACATCGGCAACTTATATGCCATCGGCAAAAGCGACATATAGCTGAACATGAAAAGCGCCACCAATCCTACCAAGGGGAGATAGAAGGGGGTGAAGACCATGCTTATGATGCGAGCTGCCAATATGATATTTTTCTCTTTCATAACTATACTATTTTCTGAGTCGTGCCACAGGAATGCCCAGTTGCTCTCGATATTTGGCGACGGTACGGCGGGCGATAGGAAAACCTTTCTCTTTCATCACCTTGGCGATGGCATCGTCGCTGAGAGGCTTCTTCTTGTCTTCTTGCTTGATCAGTTCCTGCAGGGCAAGCTTGATTTTACGAGTTGACATCTCTTCGCCATCTTCGGTGGTGTAGCCATCGGTGAAGAAGAACTTGAGTGGGAACGTGCCCCATTTGGTTTGGGCGTATTTCACATTGCTCACTCGGGAGATAGTACTGATGTCGAGACCTGTGCGATCGGCGATGTCCTTGAGTATCATCGGCTTGAGGTCAGCCTCGTCACCATCTTGGAAGAATCGCTTCTGTACCTCGATGATGGCTTTCATCGTCACGATAAGGGTGTGGCGGCGTTGCTTCACCGCCTCGATAAATCCTTGCGCCTTATCTACCTTCTCCTTGGCGTAGAGTAGAGCCTCCTTGTCCTTGCGACTCATCTTGTCCTTGTGCTTCTTGTAGGTCTCTATCATGTCGGTGAAGGAAGGCGACACGGTCAGTTCGGGGATGTTGCCTCGGTTGAGCGTAAAGGTGATGGTGCCATCGTCGGCGGTATCGACAATGAAGTCAGGAGTGATCTGCTGCATGTTTCTGCCTTCGGTCTCACCAAGCGATGCACCTGGCTTAGGGTTCAACTTGTGTATCTCTTCCTTGAGAGTCTCAAGTTGGGTGTCGTTGAGTTCCAAGCTTGATTGTATCTTGTCCCAATGCTTTTTGGTAAATTCGTCAAAGTAGTCTTCAAACACTTCTTCCATGGTTTTGCGAAGTACGCCTCTAGGAAGACGCTTGGCTTGCAGAAGAAGGCATTCTTGCAGACTTCTAGCACCGATGCCGGCAGGGTCGAATGATTGAAGGATATGAAGGATATGTTCGATTTCCTTTTCACTTACATCTATGTTTTGGTAGATGGCTAGCTCATCGCAGATGCTGTCGAGATCTTTGCGGAGCAAACCATCATCGTCGAGTGAGCCGATGAGGTATTCCATGACGGTCTTTTCCTTGTCGGTGAGTACCTGCATGTCCATCTGCTCCTTCAATTTGTCATAGAAGGAGGTGGTGTCTCCATATACCATTTCCTCATAGTCGGCATTTTGGGTGTTGTAACGCTCGGTATTGTAGTCGGGCATCTGGTCGTCTTGTCCAATGCTTTCCAGAGCTTGGTCCAACTCGTCCTTGCGTTCTTCTTTTTCAGTCTGTGCCTCGTAAGCATCCTCCGAGTCGTCCATGTCGTTGTTGCTATCCGAGTCGTCTAAGGCAGAACGATCCTCATTGCCCTCACCCATGAGCGCATCGTCGGGATTCTCGCTTTCCAGGGCAGGGTTGTCGTCCAATTCGGCGTTGATGTTATCCTCTAGTTCGGTAAGAGGCATCTCCAACAGCTTCACCTGCAACATCTGTTGGGCGGAGAGTCTCTGGAGCTGTTGTAGCTTCTGTGCCTGTGTCTGAATGAGTTTTTGAGTCATATTTCTATTTTCTTTCTTGAGTGTCAAGTGTCTTCTTACTTGAAGTATTCCTTCAAGTCGTTGGCGAGTTTGTACAACTTGTCTGGGTTGCCGTTGCCATATCTTTGCCATATCTCGCTGCAAGCATCTATCAACTTGCTGATCACCACATCGTTGCGGTTGAGGTAAGGGTCGCAAATCTGATATACGTTCATTGCCTCAACTATCGTGTCGGGAGTAGTCTTGATGAGTTTGGCTAGGTCGATGATTTCTGGTGTCTCAGGCACCATGGTGATAGGGGTGAGCTGGAAGTATAGGTCAAGGATGATGATGAGCTTGACGGGTGTGAGTGAAGGCTCGGCTTCGAGTGGCTCCCAGTCGTGCTCGAAGGATTCCTTGATTTCCACTCCTTGGTAAAAGGCCGTAGCATTGCCATATCCCTCCATATCTTTCAACAGACGGATTTGGCGAGCCAACTTCTTGGGGTTGTCTCCATAATGTTCCCAAAGCCTCTTGATGCGTGGCGTGACCAGTCTTAGCTTGAACATTTGCTCATGCAAGTATTCTGGAGCAATGTGTAGCTCCAGACTCAAATCGACCATCCCTTTCGAGTAGAGAGGTTTCACGCCCATCGGCTTCTTCTGGTATAGTTGCAATAGCAAGAGCCAGTATTCATCTTTCCAAAGAGGATGTTTAGCCATAATCTAATCCTTTATGTAAGTTTTTGCAAAAGTACGACTTTTCATCGGTAAAACAAAATAAATGGGGCAATATTTTTGGGGAAAGGTGATGAAGAGGGTGGATTATGAAGTAAGGGTAAAAAAGAAGAGTGCCAGACTTCTCACGAAATCTAGCACTCTTTAATCTATATTCCCAAATTTTTCACAACTCTCAGAGAATCTTTTCTTTCTTCTCCGTTGCGTAGCCTAAAGCAGTCTTTGCTGCTACCCAGGCATCCTTGGTTATCCCGCATCATTTGAATCTCTTTACCTTTTCTAATTTCCTATTGAACTTACTTTGTTAATCTCTGAATAAACAATCTTTTTTCTTACCTTTTCTAATACCTGTTAACCTAAACTAACAATCTAAAACCTAAAACTAAACCTAAACAACTAACAATCTTA